>Ga0222719_10000893_pt1 | contig 29661 bp, 18 predicted proteins | sample C33_34DmetaG_FD_165039 | JGI IMG/M metagenome (GOLD analysis project Ga0222719, IMG submission 165039) | Estuarine water microbial communities from San Francisco Bay, California, United States - C33_34D | ecosystem: Environmental > Aquatic > Marine > Unclassified | place: USA: California... | reverse complement strand
CTATATTATTTTCGCCCCTTCAAACGTTTTCGTTAAAATTAAAAGCGTTTCGCGTTAAATATCTTAAAAATGAAAAGAATAATTACTTGTATTGCTTTAATGGCGGGAGTTTTTGCTGTTCAAGCCCAATCGGTTACTGCGAGCGGTACTGTTGTGGACTCCGAATCAGGAATGCCTGTGCCGGGTGCAAATATTGCTGTTCGAGGTGCTAACCAAGGGGCAGTGACTGACTTCGACGGGAAGTTTTCCATATCTAATGTTTCAACAGAAGCTACTTTGGTTGTGACTTACATAGGTTATCAGACAGTCACCATTAATGGTGTTTCTTCTGAACCCATGACCATTTCTTTAACTCAAGATGCGGCGCAACTCGATGAAGTTGTGGTTGTAGGTTATGGCACGAGAAGTGTCAAAGAAGTGTCTGGCGCGGTCAGTGTCGTCTCGAGCGAGACAATTGAAAAATTAAAGCCAACGCGAATTGAGCAGGCCCTGCAAGGCCAGGTTGCTGGGGTGCAAGTAACGTCATCTTCGGGTGCGCCAGGAGCTGGTCTCGATATTCGTGTTAGAGGTATTGGAACCAATGGGGATGCAAGACCTTTAGTGCTTGTGGATGGTAATGTGATATCGGAATTGAGTGTCATTAACCCTTCAGATATTGAAAGTATTTCTGTACTGAAAGATGCTTCCGCAGGTATATATGGTGTGCGAGCCGCGAATGGGGTAATCATCATAACGACCAAGTCGGGAAGTAAAGCGTCACCGCTAAAAGTGCAATATGACGCATACGGTGGTGTGCAGGAAACGACACGCAGTTTACCAGCACTTAATGCAACGGACTATGCATCTCTGACAAACGAGGCATATGTTTCTAATGGTGATATGGCCTACTATTCTAATGTTGGCTCACTAGGTCGTGGGACTGATTGGCAAGATGCAGTTTTCTCTCAAGCCTTTACCTCTAACCAAAGTATTGGTGTATCAGGAGGTTCAGACAATGCGAGCTACTCTGGTGGTTTGTCAGCCTTCACCCAAGATGGTATTATCGGAAAGGATAAATCTGGATTTCAGCGCTACAACGCACGTTTTAACTATACAGTTGATTTGAGATTACCGGATGGTACGCCGACCAATTTTAAGTTTAAAATGAATATGCTTTATTCAAAAACCAATCGCAAGACCTTACCAGAAGGTGGTATTGGATCAGTTTTGTTTAATGCTCTTAATATGGCACCAACTTATACCTTGAGAGACGCAAGTGGCGCTTTCACAAGAGCTGAGAATATGCCGATAGAGGTGATTAATCCATTATGGCAAATTGATGCGACACAGAATAAAGTGGTTGCAGATCGTGTTAGTGGTGTTTTTGGATTGAATTACAAGTTTTGGTCTGACTTTAGCGCTGATGTAAACTACCAGTGGAACTATACTGAGGTGCGCAATCGCAGCTTTTCAGGAGTTAATGACTTTGGATCTGAAGGTGTAGCTGATAAAGTATTCGATACTGATGTCGCAGCCTATTATGTGGAAGATTCTTTTTATCGTGATTATACCTTTGACGCCATTTTGAGTTACGAGAAAACTGTAAATGATGCTCACAATTTCAAAGCTATGGTTGGAACCTCTGTTTTTAAAGCAACAGCCGACCAGTTTGCTTTTGTAGGAACCGACTTCGCGGAAGGTACTAATCTTGGCAATGCCCATTTGAACAATGCAGGCATGGTTAATAACAACTTTCAAACCAGAAGTAATAGAATTGACGATTCACGATTGTTGTCATACTTCGGTCGTTTAGACTACAACTACAATCAGAAGTATTTATTCACTGCGACTGTCCGAAGAGATGGCTCGACTAACTTTGGTCCATCTAATAAATTTGGTCTATTCTCTACTTTTTCTGCTGGTTGGGTATTGTCGGAGGAAGATTTCTTTAATAATTTGGTGAACGCAGACTTGTTTAAACTGCGCGGTAGTTACGGTGTTTTAGGGAACGACAGAATTGGTTCGTTCAGATACACTTCCTTGCTCAATGGAGAAGGTGTTTATGTCTTTGATAACCAATTGCAGTTTGGTGTTGCCCAAGGGGGAATTGCGAATCCAACCTTGAAGTGGGAGGAACAAATTGCCTTTAATGTGGGAGTAGACTCCAAGTGGTTTGACAATAAATTGTCATTAACTGTTGACTATTTCAAGCGCAAGACTGAAAACTTATTACTTCAAGTTGTAACCTCAGGGATCAATGGACCCAGTGCACCAGGCTCTGGCCCCCCTTTCGCTAATGCAGGTTCTGTCGAGAATAAAGGTTTAGAAGTCGGTATGGGCTATAATACGAGTTTTTCAGACAGCTTAGATTTTGGATTGAATTTGAACTTCACAACCATTGACAACACAGTAACTGAGGTGAATAATAGCTTAGGTTACGTTTCATCCGGTGTTGGATTTGGAATTGGTAACCTCGTCGGTCCGTCAAGAATGGAAGTAGGAATGCCAATTGGCTATTTCTATGGATTTAAAACCGATGGTATTTTCCAAAATCAAGCGGAAGTAGAAAGTCATCCATCTCAATTATTACTGGGCTCAGCTGGTGCTCCTGGTGATTTGAGATTTGTCGATGTGAATCAAGATGGCGTGTTGGATGAAGATGATCGCACTTATATTGGAGATCCATTACCAGACTTTACTATAGGTCTTAATTTAACCTTCAATTACAAAAAACTTGATTTCCAATCCTATTTCTTTGCCTCTGTAGGTAACGACATGGTGCGTAACTATGAGCGTAACACTCCTCTTGTTAATCGGACGACTTACGACTTAGACAGATGGCATGGTGCCAACACTTCGAATACTGTCCCTCGTGTGACTACGGCGGCTACATCCAATTCAGTGTTTTCAGATTACTATGTAGAAGATGCTTCCTTTATTCGTGCTCAAAACATGCAATTGGGATACACCTTCGAATCAGGAACATTTGGTTTCCAAGACTTAAGAGTATACGGCGCTGTTAATAATGCGTTTACCCTGACCAAGTACAGAGGTTATGATCCAACAGTGACTAATGGAGATCCATTGTCAGCTGGATTTGACTTTGGATTTTATCCAAATCCGAGAACCTATTTATTAGGTCTAAACCTAACATTTTAATAATTAGACATGATGACAAAATTTAAATTCATTTTAACAATCCTAAGCGCGGTCGTTCTAACGATCAGTTGCTCTGACGATTTTGTGTATGTCGATTCTCAAGATGTCAATTCTGAGAATTATTTCAATACCGAAGCCGATTATCAAGCTGCACTTATTGGCGCTTATGACCTGTTGCAATCTACTTACCTGAACGTAATGTTGGGAGAGATTGCCTCTGACAATACATTGGCTGGTGGTGAAAATGCCACTGACGTACCGGGAATTCAGCAAGTAGATGATATGATCCATACGCCGAACAACCAACAATTAAGAGATATTTGGGGGTGGATGTTTGCAGGTGTAAACAGGGCCAATTACATCATGGAATTTCAAGACAAGATTGATTTTCCAAATAAACCAAGTGTTTTAGCTCAAGCCCGTTTCTTGAGAGCCTATTACTACTTTGAGTTGGTTAAATGGTTCGGACCAGTTCCATTGGCCGTTGATAAACGCATCCAATTTGGCGAGCAGTTCACTATTGACCGTACGCCTGTTGCTGACGTTTATCAGCAAATTGAGCTCGATTTGATTTATGCTGCTGATAACTTGCCTTACACTCAAGCTCAAGAAGGACGCATCACTAAAGGTGCTGCACAAGCACTCCTTGGGAAAGCCTATCTCTATCAGGATAAATTTGATGAGGCTGCTGCGGTGTTGACCAATTTGATCAATAATGGTCCGTACAACCTCCTAACCGACTACTCAACCATGTTTGAGAATGATAATGAAAACAATATCGAGTCTGTATTTGAAGTACAATATACCGATTTAGAAGGAGCAGGATTTGGATGTTTGCAGTGCAGCGAAGGTAATGTAGCTGTTGGTTTCAATGGTCCAAGATCTTTCGTTGGACCTTACTTTGAGTCTGGTTACAGTTTTAACGTACCAACTCTGGAGACCTACGAGGCTTTTGAATCTGGTGATAATCGTCGCGATATTGCAATTTTAAATATTGAGGCCTTAGCCGCTTCTGATCCAACTGTTAGTTATGGAGAAGGGAATGAGCATACAGGTTTCTTCAATCGCAAGTATATTCCAAGACAAGGCGATTCTAATATCGGTGATCAAAACTTGACCAATCCAAACAACTATCGCTCTATTCGCTTTGCTGATGTCCTATTGATGGCAGCTGAGGCTTTGAATCGCGGTACGGGTTCAGATACAGACGCTCTTGCTCTTTTAAACCGTGTGCGTCGCAGAGCCTTCGGTGATACAGATCACGATGTAACCGTCTCTGGTGCGGCCTTAACTTCTGTTATCTGGGATGAAAGAAGGTTGGAACTGGTTGGAGAAGGACATCGATTCTTTGATCTTGTGAGAACTTCACAAGCTGCATCTAAAATCGATGGTTTCGTTCCTGGAAAACACGAAGTGTTTCCGATTCCACAGATTGAAATTGAATTAACTGGTAACCGTTGGGAGCAAAACCCAATGTATTAAAAAACCTTATTATGAAAAATATAACCATGAAATATTTAATCGCAGGATTTGCATTGCTCGCAGTACTTGGCTGTAAAGAAGATGAGCGTGACTTTTCTTATGCACAATACGGTGAAGGTCCAAGTAATCTTGGTCTGTTGTTTAGAGTTTCTCAAGACAATTCAGGGACTGTGACAATGGTGCCAACAGCCGATGGAGCGGATTCCTTTACAATCTCTTTTGGAGATTCAGCCAACTCAGAGGAATCTCTAGTAGCTGGTGAGACGGCTTCATTCACTTATGCCGAGGGTGTTTATCAAGTTAAACTTGTGGCTCATGGCTATGACGATCAAACCGCTGAGTTAACTGAAGAATTGGTAGTCGCTTTCATCGCACCTCAGAATTTAGAGGTGACTATAGAAAATAGCACATCAGTTTCAAGACTCGTTTCTGTGACAGCTACTGCTGAATTTGGCATCACCTATGATGTTTATTTTGGTGAAACGGGTTTCCCGGAGCCTTTGTCAGCTAATATGGGTGATACCGTAGAGTATACCTATGCTGCCCCAGGGGTTTATACCATAACGGTTGAAGCCATGAGTGCTGCAATTGAGACAACGACTTACACGGTTGATTTTGAAGTGACTGAAGTACTCATGCCGTTAACTGCGGCACCTGTGCCATTGGCTCCTCCAGTTAGTGTCATATCAATTTACAGTGATACTTACACTGGAGTGTCCTTATCAGAGGTAAATCCAAATTGGGGACAATCAACAACACTCGCTGAAGTTGCTATAGAAGGTAATAATACCTGGCTTTATGAAAACCTGAATTATACGGGTATTGTAACCAATTATGACAACCCCACAGATTTATCTTCAATGTCACATGTACATTTCGATTATTGGACGCCTGAGTCAACTGTAGCAACTACTACGCTGGGGCTCAAATTGGTCAATACCACTATCGGTGGTGAGGATATCGAATTCATACAAGATATGACTCAAGGAGAGTGGGTCAGTGTAGATATTCCCTTAACTGCATTTGAAGCGGTTAATCTTTCTGCTATTTCACAATTGCTGTGGGATTCAGGAGACGGTTATGACGGGACAGTTTTTATTGACAACTTGTATTTTTATCAGGATTCACCGATGAGTCCTCCAACAGCCGCTCCAACGCCAACGTATGTGGCAGGTACCGTTATATCGCTTTACAGCGATGCCTATACGAATATTGGGTTGTCTGAGGTTAATCCAGGTTGGGGCCAAGGTACTGTACTTTCTGAGGTACAGATAGAGGGCAACAACACTTGGAAGTATGAAAACTTGAGTTTTTCTGGAATTGTCAGTGATTATGTTAATCCGACAGACCTTTCAGGTATGACGCATTTGCATTTTGACTATTGGACGCCTCTAACAACCGACCCTCTCACTATGCTGGGTATGAAATTAGTCAATACCAACATTGGATCTGAAGATCTTGAATTTGTACCAAATGTAACTCAAGGATCGTGGGTAAGCGTCGATATTCCGCTATCAGATTATGCTGCAGACTTGTCTGCTGTAAGTCAATTTATATGGGATACTGCCGAAGGTGTTGATGGCACTGTATATATAGATAACCTGTTGTTCTACGCTAATGCGCCGACAACAGCTGCTCCTACGCCAACAGTTCCTGCAGCCAATGTCATTTCTTTGTACAGCGATGCATATACCAATATAGGATTGTCGGAAGTCAATCCTGGATGGGGACAAACTACTGTACTGACTGAAGTGCAAGTCGCAGGTAACAATACATGGAAGTATGAAATGTTGAGTTTCTCTGGTATTGTAAGTGACTATATCAATCCAACAGATTTGTCAAGCATGACCCATTTACATTTTGATTATTGGACACCTAATATGACAGACTTGGGTATGAAATTGGTTAATACAACTATTAACCAAGAAGACTTGGAATTTGCGCCAACCTTAACCCAAGGATCTTGGGTCAGTGTTGAAATTCCATTAGCCGATTATGCCGCCGACTTGTCTGCAATTTCTCAGTTTATTTGGGATAGTGCTGCTGGTATTGACGGTAGGATATTTATCGATAATTTATATTTTCACAACTAAGATTGAAGCATGATGAAACTATTTAAATATTTAACAAGTATGGTCCTGATTGCAGGACTTGCAATGAGCTGCCAAGAAGAAGATCAAGAATTTGGAACCATTTTAGCGCCAAAGGCTCTTGAGGTATCTGCGACATTAGTTGGTGCCGATGCAGATAATCCATTTGGTGATGGAAGTGGAGAAGTTATCTTCACGGCTAATGCCTACGGTGCCCTGTCTTACAAATTTGTTGTAAACAATTTTGAAAAAGTAGCACCGTCTGGAACATATACCCATATTTTTAGTACCCTCGGAGTGAATTCTTATGAAGTGGTGGTTTTGGCTTTTGGAGCTGGAGGAACAACTACTTCTGAGGTTATTACCGTAGAGGTGCGTGCTGACTATTCACCACCGCAAGATTTGTTGGATTTATTGACTAATGGCGGTAGTAGAACTATGAGAATTGAAGCTGAAACTTGGGGCCATATGGGTGTTGGACCCGCAACCCAAGTATGGCCAGAGTGGTATGGTGCTGGTCCCTATGAAAAGGATTTTACAGCACTGTATGACGATCGATACATTTTCAATATCGATGGATCTGTAACTCTAGATACAGGTGAAGATGCTTCGGTTTTCGGTCAGGCGACACCACTGAACCAAACTTTTGGAGACCTGGGTTTAACGCCCAATTCAAATAATGAATTTGAGTACTATCCATTAGCGGATATTACTGGTCAATGGATGCTCACTGCACCCGGTGGAAACGAGAAGCTTACAGTTACTAACAACACCTTCCTTGGATTTTTTGTTGGTGGGTCTCAAGAATATGATATTCTTTACCGTGATGCCACCGCTTTACATCTAAGAACAATTGGTGCGGATGGTAATGGCTGGTTCTTTATCATAACCATTGAATAACAAAAGCAAATTTAATTTTCAAACAAGATGATTAGACGTTTACTGGGAGTAATGTGCTTTACATTAATGTACTGCTCGAGTGATGATAGTACCCAAACGGTAACACCACAAGAAATTACACCCAGTAATCTTTTAATCAATATTAATAAATCTGGAGCCAGTTCTTTGTTGCCTAATGGTGACGGGTCTGGGACTGTCAGTTTTGAGGCTTCCGCAACGGATGCCGTTTCTTATGCCTTCCGACTGGACGCTGGACAACTTATACCAAGTGCTTCAGGCACTTGGATTCAAACTCTCACCACACCTGGTGAAACAGAACATACTATTGAAGTTGTCGCCTATTCTTCGGCCAATAATTCGATTAGCCTTACCGAGCAATTTACAATCTATGTGGAGGAAATTACCGGAGAGCAGTTGGTATGGTTTGATGAGTTCGATACTGCTGGCGCTCCTGATCCTTCAAAATGGACCTATGATATAGGTGGTAGTGGCTGGGGCAATGGAGAGTATCAGTACTATACGTCTAGACCTGAAAATGTCATTGTCCAAGATGGGCTTCTAAAAATAATGGCTAAAAAAGAAAATTACATGGGCAAGGAGTACACATCGGCCCGTTTAATTTCTATGGATTTGTACGAATTTCAATATGGACGTGTCGAGATTCGCGCCAAATTACCAACAGGCGCAGGAACATGGCCTGCACTTTGGATGTTAGGAGCCAATTATCCATCTGTAGGTTGGCCAAGCTGCGGTGAAATGGATATTATGGAGCATTGGGGGTCGAATCAAGACGTTATATCTAGTGCTACACATACACCTTCAAGTTCGGGAAATACCGTCAATAAAGGAGAAATTCATGTGGCTGGCGTATCTGATAATTTTCATTTATACGGTCTCAATTGGAGTGCGGAAAAGCTAGAATTTACAGTGGATGGCTCAATTTTTTACACCTATAATCCAGCGATTAAAGATGGGGCTACTTGGCCTTACGACCAAGACTTTTTCTTTCTTATCAATGTGGCCATGGGAAGTTTTTGGGAATCAATAGATCCTAATTTTATCGAGTCGACTTTGGAAGTCGATTACATCAGAGTTTATCAAGAATAATATCATATGTCATCAAAAATTCAATTGGCCTTTTGGTCTATTTTTCTATTAACACTAGCCTCATGTAACCAACCTAATCCTGAGGATCAGGAAAAAGAGCGTATTGCTGCAGCAGTAGAGCTACTAGTATCTCAAATGACCACTGATGAAAAAATTGGTCAAATGACTCAAGTCGATATGCGCATGATTGACACCATTAGCGATATCGGTGACTTATTTATAGGTTCGATATTGAGTGGTGGAGGTTCAGTGCCACCAGATAATTCGCCGAAAGGATGGGTCAATATGATCAATAAATTCCAAAAACAAGCTCTTGATACCCGTCTTAAAATACCTCTGATTTACGGTATCGATGCCGTTCACGGACACAATAACGTGGTCGGGGCTACCATTTTCCCGCACAATTTGGCTTTGGGCTGTTCAAATGACTCAGACTTAGTCTATCGAGTCAATCAAGCCACGGCAACCGAAGTAGCAGCTACTGGTATTCATTGGACCTTTGCGCCTTGTATTGCTGTTCCTCAAGACCCAAGATGGGGGCGTTTCTATGAAGGCTTTGGCGACAACACCGCTCTGGTTGATGGCTTGACCGCTGCGGCTATTGAAGGTTTCGAAGATCCGTTATCAAAGATTGACGGCCGACAAATTGCTGGATGTGCCAAGCATTTTATTGGTGATGGAGCCACTTCATTTGGATCGGGAACTAGGGTAGAAGGGATTCATACGTATTATTTGGATCGCGGTGATGCTGTTATGACCGAAGCTGAGATGCGTGAGAAATATTTACCACCATATATTACTGCCATTGCTTCAGATGTGAAAACCGTCATGATGAGTTTCAACAGCTTTAATGGTGAAAAATGTCATGGGAGTAGTTATCTGATACAAGATTTGTTAAAAGGTGAATTAGGATTCGAAGGATTTATTATTTCCGATTGGGCTGGAATTGACGAAATTCCAGGCGATTATAAATCAGACATTATTAACGGCGTTAATGCTGGTATTGATATGGTTATGGTGCCTGGTAACCTTTTTGGTCAAGAGCATTATAAGACCTTTATCACATTGTTTAAAGAGGCAGTGGCCGAAGGATCCATTAAGCAGGAGAGATTGGATGATGCTGTTAGACGTATTTTGACTGTAAAGTATGAAATTGGTCTGTTTGATGAGCCATATACGTCGGATCAGTTTGTGGCTGAAGTGGGCTCGGAAGATCATAGAGCTCTTGCCCGCGAGGCGGTTCAAAAAAGTACTGTAGTGCTCAAAAATACAGAAGCAATATTGCCTTTGTCAAAACAAGATCAAATTACGGTAGTGGGTTCGGCTGCTAATAATTTAGGTATGCAAAACGGTGGATGGACTGTGGAATGGCAAGGTTACTTTACACCTGATTTTCATTTTCTTGATGATAATGACGACGGTCAAATCAGTGAATCCGAATACCTGACTCAAATCCCCATGGTATATGGATCTAAATTCGATTTGGCATTGTGGTCGGGTGTTTATGCAGGTTTGGACACTAATAGTGATAAACTCTTGTCGTCGGATGAATATGCCATGATTAAAACCAACCTTCCTTTTCAACCTGAAGGCACTTCAATTTTGCATGGTTTAGAAAAATTGGGTATGCCAAAACAAATTACATATAATCCCAATGCGTCTGAGCTGCCGTCAGGTCAAACTATAGTGGCTGTTGTGGGAGAATATCCATATGCAGAAGGTTATGGTGATGATCCTGCATTACAGCTCAACACCTTTGATACGCTGGTTTTAGAGCGTGCTTTTGCCTCTGGCAATAAAGTTATTGTTGTTTTGGTTTCTGGACGTCCTCTCCACATGGATGCACACTTCGAACAAGCCGATGGTGTTGTGGCAGCATTTTGGCCTGGTATGGCTGGAGAAGGGGTTGCTGATGTGCTTTATGGCGATTTCAATCCAACGGCAAGATTGAGTTTTGCTTGGTATAAAGACTTGGGATTAGACGACACCAAAAAAGCTGTATTGTACGATTTTGGGGCAGGGTTGAGCTATTAATACTCAAAGTAACCCACTGCGGAATTGCCATATTTGAGCGATGAAGAGTCCGAAATAAATCAGGCTAAGCACAAATTTCATCAAACTCGAAGCGAGGAAGCCCAAGAGTGCGCCAGTAGCCGATTTACTTGCTTTCCGATCATTAGCGTTGTTAAGCAGTTCTCCTGCGTATGCTCCTAAAAATGTCCCAATGATAATTCCAAAAGGGATAGGAGACAGCAGGCCAACAATGAGCCCAATGACACTGCCAATCATCGATTGTTTACTTCCTCCAAATTTTTTGACCCCCAGTGCTGGTATCCAATAATCTAAAATTGTGACAGCTAACGCAATTGTGAAAGTAATGCTGAGAAATGTCCAATCCCAGGGTATAGCATCTGTTATACTCAACATGAGCAAACCTATCCAACTTAATGGAGGCCCCGGTAGTATTGGTAAAAAACTACCAATGACACCTAAAATCATAAAGCATAAACCGATAAAAATGAATAGCAAATCCATGGTATCATATTTTTATTTGACTAAAATTAAGCTTAATTTTCTAAATGAATCGAATTAAATAAAAATCGTAAATTTCAAAAAAAATAAGATGCTCAGGCTGTTTCCGTGCTTTTTGGTGTTTTTTCTCATTATGAGCTGTTCGGAGTTTAATTTTAAAAAAACCGATCAAAGACAGCTATTAGAAAGTGAAAAGATGGCTATTGATTGGAATTCATTGGACCAATGGCCAACTTTCGAATCTTGCGATACTGATGAAAATCTTCAATCGCGATTAGAATGTCTCACTGCTACAATACAACTCCATTGCGAAGAAGGTTTTAAGTACTACGACTCTCATTTGACAGATACCCTTTGGGTCAAACTAAATGTGTCAAACACAGGAGCAATCGCAATGACTTTTGTGCAAGAGGTGGACAGTTCGCTGGTAGCTGTTCTTGAAGATTGTTCAGCAAGCCTGCCCGAGATTATGCCAGCATTAAAGCGTGGACAGCCCGTTAATTGCGAGCTTAAACTGCCTTTACTATTTCGAACACCTGATTTTCAATAATTCAATTTATGAAAGAACAAATCATATTGGGGATTGACCCTGGAACAACCATCATGGGGTTTGGTGTAATACGCGTCAAGGGTAAAACCATGGAATTTGTGCAACTGAATGAACTTAATCTGACCAAATATAGTGACCATTACCTCAAACTTAAACTGATTTTTGAGAGAACAATAGAGTTAATAGACACCTTTAATCCAGATTCTATTGCCATTGAGGCTCCTTTTTTTGGCAAGAATGTTCAGAGTATGCTCAAGCTTGGTCGAGCGCAAGGCGTAGCCATGGCCGCTGGTCTTAGCCGCGAAGTGCCTATCACGGAATATCTTCCTAAAAAAATTAAAATGGCGATAACTGGCAATGGTAATGCCAGCAAGGAGCAGGTGGCCAAAATGCTACAAAGCATGCTAGGCTTGAAATCTTTACCCAAAAATCTTGATGCGACCGATGGACTAGCTGCTGCAGTATGTCATTTTTACAATCAAGATAAGCTAGGTGGTGATAAATCGTACTCGGGATGGAGCAGCTTTGTAAAACAAAATCAAGATAAATTAACTAAGTAATCTTACGATCATCGCTGGTATATACCTCCACATTCCGTTTTGCAAACAAGCATGTCACTATTGTGACTTTCACTTTTCTACTTCGCTAAAATACCAAAGCGAGTTAGTAGCAGCTATTCAAAAAGAATTACTGATCCGATCGACGGTTTTTTCCGAAACAATTAGTACCATATATTTTGGAGGCGGAACACCAAGTATTCTGAGTATTGAAGAAATAGCAGCCATACTTGAGACCATTAGGAATTATTTTGTTTTGACTGATGATCTCGAAATAACCTTGGAGGCAAACCCCGATGATTTAAGTGAACAAAAAATCGACCAGCTCCGCAGTGCAGGTATTAATAGGCTGAGTATAGGAATACAATCTTTTTTTGAGTCTGACTTGAAGCTTATGAATCGCGCGCACAATGAGTTGGAATCCAGACGTGTTCTTGATATGGCCCGTCCTGTATTTGACAACATATCTATTGATTTGATCTATGGCATTCCGGGTTCAAATATGTCTCTATGGCAACAAAATGTTGAATGGGCCCTTGAATATGATCTCAAGCATATTTCAGCCTACGCATTAACTGTCGAGCCTAAAACCGCCTTGCAGAGTTTTATTAAGAAGGGTATAGTGCCGGATGTTGATGACGATCAAGCCAAATTACAGTTTGAATATCTTGTAGATACGCTAGAATCGAACAATTATGAGCATTATGAGCTTTCTAATTTTGCCAAACCAGGTTGGTACAGTAAGAACAATTCGGCCTATTGGCAAGGTAAAACCTATCTCGGTGTTGGGCCCTCTGCACACTCTTTCGATGGTTCTAAACGCCGTTGGAACATCCGAAATAACATTCAGTATATCAAAAACATAGAAGCTAACCAGGTCTTTTGGGAAGAAGAAACCTTGACGACTGTTGATCGGTATAACGAATTGGTTATGACTGGTTTAAGGACAATTTGGGGAGTCGACATGAAGGATGTAGAAGAACGTTTTGGCCCTAGGTACAAAGAATATCTTCTGGAGCAAGCTCAAAAACACTTGAAACAACACTTGTTATTTGTCGATGAGGAAAGCTTGAAAGTATCGCGTAAAGGCCGGTTTTTCTCTGACGGTATTTCTGCTGATTTATTTATGTTGAATTTGAAATAAGTCGGACTTAGATTTTCCATTCAAAAATGAGACCAATTCAAACAAATAATTATATTTGCAAACGTTCCACGCGGCTGTGGTGGAACTGGTAGACACGCCAGACTTAGGATCTGGTGCCGCAAGGCGTGGGGGTTCGATTCCCTTCAGCCGCACTAATAAAAAAGCGCCTTTTGGCGCTTTTTTTTATTCTTTTAGCAGTTTCTGCGCAACGATACCTCGGTCGGTAAATATTTTAACCAAGTATAACCCCTGCTTTAAACTTTGAATATCCATAGCTTGCCCAGTTTGAACATGCTGGTAGCTCAACACCTTTTTACTCAGAAGATCGTAAAATTCAACAGCCATAGCATTCCTATTGAGATGCAATTCATTGGATGCTGGATTGGGGTATAGCGTTACACGATCAATGGTTTCAAATGTATCGACACCTAAAATAGTTACGGCTTGGTTTCCGTATACTTTGAACTCTCCGGGCTCAAGACTTATAGGTTCAGTCGTGTTTGTGACGTTGATAGATACGCTACCACTATCATCCATTAAATCGTACCAAGTTCCTGTGTATGGAAAGTCTGGAACAACGTTCTCACTAGTGAGATTAAAGTTGCTTAAAATGATTACATCCTTAAGTTGATCTGAAGGGATATCATCGTCCCAAACACGTATTGATGGGGTTAAAGTATTACTTGTAATACTATAATCACCCTCAAAAACTTCCGCATTAATTTTTAGGTCATTCATTCTAGCCCAATGATGGTAAATCGCACTGCGGTTGGGGTCATTTAACCAATCTTCATCCCATTGCGGTTGGGGCTTGGTGACCAATTTGCAATCTATCCCGTCAGTCACAGAACCGTCTGCGCAGGTGTTAATAGAATTATCCATACCCAAATCTCCAAAATGCCAGATCATTTTCGGACCAGGTATGAGTAGAGAAATGGCACCCATGGCAGACATACGTCCTAAAGCAGTGTTCAAATCGGTGATGTCGTAGCCCGAAATACTGTTACCAAAAGTCACATTTTTATACATCAGCCTTTCTTCATCATGACTTTCTGCATATCCAACCAGTCTTTTGCCCGAAAAACCATGGCTTTGATGCCCCATTCTGCTGATGTCATTATCAGAATTGTAACCCATAGTCAGTTGATTGTATTGACTGGTCATTTTGCCCCATAGCATGATGCCTTTGCCTTCATTGAGGCGATAGTCAGCCCAATCATCTTCTTCTCCATCGGTTCCCAGGTGTTCAAAAATGACGTAATGATCTGGATCCAAACTCCAAGAATAGTCTGCATAGTGCTTTAAAACGGCTACCCGATCTGCTTGATAGGAATTGGTGCAATTTTGGTCATTAGCAGTACAGTTTTGTGTAAAACCCTTGGTGAGATCCCATCTAAACCCATCAATTTTAAATTCCTCAATCCAATGTTTAATTACCCTTTCGGAGTAATATCTGGTCAGGTCGGATTGGTGGTTATAGTCTGATCCAACACTGTAACTGTGAGTGGCCTCTTCATTCATATAGGGATTTTCAGAGCTTGGATCGCCCCAGCCATTCCCATCGGGGTCATCCATCCACATCCTATTCATAGGGTTTCTGCCGAACGCGTGATTTAGGACCAAGTCTAAGATGACCGCAATACCGTGCTGATGATAAACATCGACCAATTCTTTGAGCTTATTTTCAGTACCGTAGAATTTATCCACGGCCATATGAAAAGCCGTGTTATATCCCCAACTTTCATTGCCCTCAAATTCCATCACTGGCATCAGCTCAATGGCATTAATATTAAAATTGGAAAAATAGTCCACTCTGTCAATCAAATTCTGAAAGCTGCGTTCAGCATCAAAATCCCTAATTAGAACTTCGTAGATAACGAGGTCTTCTTTTTTTGGTTTCACAAAATCTGTCATTTGCCAGTCGTATGAATCTGGTGCTGTATTAAGTATGGTTACTTCTCTTGACTGATCTTGAGGATAGTCGGGCAAATTTGGATAAGAAGTGTCAGGAATCCAAGGGTCGTCAAATGGAGAAAGCACCAAAGTTGAAAAGGGATCAGCAGTTTTAACCAACTTTGGAGAATTTGTAACTGGACTGATGGCAGCTACCCAATATTGGTAATTATAGTTGGTTCCGGGTGTTAAATCATTGATAGTGATCCAAAATTTTTCAGATGTGTGGTCTTTCTTCATGGCGTCTGAATCTTCTGGATGATAATTGTTCCAACTGGCAGCCAAATAGACGAAATCTTTGAGCGGGGCATGAAGTACTAATGTGGCTTTGGTTGGATCGCTAGGGTCTAGATTGATGCCATCTTCCATATTTTCTGGTATGGCTTCTTCTATGGTATTATCGACAAAAATTACGAAGGATTTGGTTATCACAGATCCCCCAAGAGTCACCACCAGCTCACAGTATTGATTGGTTTGTAAATTTGTAAATTGATAACCGTTGTAAAAATTGACATTTTCTACAGTATCAACACTCACCCCATTGGCAAAAAGCTCATAGTTGGCATTGCCATTGGTGTTTTGAGCTAATATTTGAGTACCACCACCGTTCGCCACTGCAATTACTCCATTACTGCTTTCAATAGGATTGAGCATGGTAACTTGGAAAGCGCCAACATTGATAATAAAGTCATTGCAATTGGTTGCTTTAAGTTCTTGTGTCCCGTCCTGATTTCTGAAAACAATGCCCATTTTTGTAGCATTTGTGATTTGTGTTGTTGTGAGTCCAAAATAGATCGATGGAGTAATGGTGATACTATATGTGCCGTCTCCGTTAGAAGTCATTTGTCCAATACCGTCATCTTGCCCCCAGTTTCCAACAACGGTATAACCCCATGGACTGGCATCCGTTCCGATACCTGCATGCATATAGACAGACTGAGGTGCTACAATACTATTACAGTTTGTTGCTGTGCTGTTGATATCGATAGTAATAGTTACAACATCTTCAACCTCAAAGGGACTGGGGTTTGTACTAAGCTGTCCAAAGCCCGATAGCGGCAGAAAACTGATGAGGAGTAGGCGAAAGATATTTTTCATAGTATGTTAAGATAAAAAAACCCGCAACGTACAGATTGCGGGTTTAAATTTATAAAACAACAAACACTATTGTGCCCATTGGTTGATTACAATTGAAAGGTCATTGGTATTAAAAGTGATGTTGTAAATGCCGGTGGTTATAGGAATATTAGCGCCATCTAACTCTAAACTTCCATCATTACCGTCGTCACCATAATTGATGCCCCATGCGTCATTTTGACGTATTTTGATTTCACCATCAACCAGACTCGCGCCAGTGATAGTGTAGACTCCAGGATTGATTCCGAAATCGGGTAAAAACTTTTGATTAGGACCATCCCAGCCGTTAGCTGTTCCGCTTCCTACAAGGCCCCAAACGTCCATAGCCTCAATAGAGTATTCCATCGCATTTAGGTCTAGTGTTACCAAGTAATGTCCAGCTGTAACAGCGATATTTGCACCTCCTTGCTCAAGTGTCAAGTCGGCATCGTTGTCACCCAAATTAACATCCCAGTTGTTGTTCTTACGGAATTTTACTTCCCCATCAACAAAGCTCATAACACCTTTAAAGTTGTCAGCATAAGAATTGTAATACAACAATTGGTCTGGACCATCCCAGCTGTTTTCTGAACCACTTCCTACAACGCCCCAAGAAAAGGTTTCTAAAGAATAGGTCAAAGCTCCAGTATCAAAGGTGATTTTATAACTACCTGCCGTAACAGCAATATCAGGGCCGCCGGCTTCTAAAGTACCAGCTGCTCCGTCCACTACAGCTGGAGAAGAAGAGCCATAGTTTTCAGTCCAAAGGTTATCCTTTCTGAATTTGATCATACCATCTCTAAGCGTAGCGTAGGCAACATAGACACCATCAGTTGATGTGCTCCAAAATGGAACATCCAAAATAGGACCACCACCCCAGCCTCCTGGTGTTGCACTTCCTACTACACCCCAATCTGTAGACAAGTTGAGGATTGTTGAATAGGGAGTAACTGTTAGTGTTGCCATATCAGACATAAAGCTTTGGTCACCGTCTAGCTGAGCCATTACTTTAACATCGACAGTGCTTGGCACATCTGGATCTAGTCCTAAAGACAACAACTTGTTGTTTAGGGCACCTACAGTAACAACTTTCTCATTGGCTCCGGCGCCATTGATAGACTGCGGCGCAGAAAAGTCACCACCAGAAACATCCATTAAAATGGTGTAATTGATAGCAGCTTGAAAGCCTGTATTTGGCGTGGTCCAAGATATGGTTAAGGCATCAGTCATTGCGTTGTCCTCAAGCAATACAACAGCATCTGTTGAAAGCGATACAGACAGGGTCGCATTGGCATTGAGCATTACGTTATCTTCGACTTCTTGACAGCCTGTTGCTAGTGCAATCAGACCTAAAGCGTAAAATATATTTTTCATTGTTTTCATAATTCTAATTAATTGTAACCGTCGTTTTGAGTCAAGTTAGGATTACTTAAGAGTGCATTACTAGGCAGTGGAAACAAATTGTATTTTGAATCAACTCCGGTTCCAGCAGGCACATCGCCTTTGAAAGGCCATAAATAAGTTCCTGAGGAGAACAAGCCGTAACGAATCAAATCGGTTCGTCTAAGGCCTTCCCAATACAACTCTCTTGATCTTTCGTTTAGGATAAAATCGAGTGTCATTTGTGCGCTAGTAATATTGCCAGAAGTATTACCGTAACCTCTAGTACGAATAGCATTGACTGCGTCAAGTGCCGTACTAGTGCTTCCGCCGCCACCGCGCAATGTTGCTTCGGCGTAGTTGAGCATCACTTCGGGTAAGCGAATTAAAGCCAGATCGGTGTCAACAAAGTTGCCACTACTATCACTGCCTTGAGCGCCATTACTGTCTAGATTAGTAAACTTACCAACTGCATAGCCATCGCCAAAAGCGGGAATTTCTTCAATTTCTAAATTCTGGCCGTCTGTATGGAAAATACCTCGCTTATCTCCTGCTGAAAGGATGGTGTAGGTATTGGTATTAAGATCCAAAGTAATGAAATAGTTTCCGGGAGCTACAGCAATATTTGCTCCACCAGCTTCTAAGGTACCATCGGCACCATCATCACCATAGTTGTTACCCCAGTCTTCGTTGAATCTAAATTTCAATTCGCCTGCGCCTAGAGTAGCGTAAAGCGCATAGGTATTAGGTCCAGTTAGATACATTTCCATGTCTGGTCCGTCCCATCCATTTTGGGTAGCACTACCGACAAGTCCCCAATCTGAAAGAGTCCCCAATGCGGCATTCAATGCAGCAGTGTCTAAGACAAATTTCTCAACTAAGCTTTTAGTAGTTCTATTGCCAAACCATCCACCGTTAATGCCGTATGCAGCAGGATCCATTGATCCACCAACAGCAGCGTGTACTAGAAATGTCGAACCACCGTAAGTTTGGGAGTTCAAACCGTCGAAGTTTGCTGTGAAAATAAATTCATTCTGAGCACCATTGGAGTTGTTGTCTGCCATAAACAATTCTGCATAGTTGTCGTGCAGGCTGTACGATGAGTTCATCACCTGAGCAGAGTAATTCACACAAGCGTCATATCTCGGCACGCCAGTCCACGTCTCCGAATTTAAATAAATTCTCGATAAAAGCGCTTTGGCTGCTACTTGATCTACGCGGCCGTACTCGTTTGAACCAGGCAATAAATTCTCGATATCGAGTAATTCTGTTTCAACAAATTCGAAGATTTCGGCTCTGTTATTTTGTTCAGGCAGGTCAGCTGTAACCACAGTAACTATTGGCACATTGGCAAACATGTCCATAAGGACACTGTAGGCATAAGCGCGGACAAATCTTGCCTCAGCGATGAAGTTAGCCACTTCGGGATCTGATAACGACGCTGCATTGGTAATGAACGAGTTACTGAAAGAAATGACCTGAGCCAATCGGAAGTACATCGCCTGGGTAAAGTCATTACTGCTTGACCAGTACATACCGTGTAAGTCTGGTAGGCCCGGGTCTCCCCAAGCTACTACGGCATGATCAGTTGTCAATTCATTCAAATTGAAGAGCATACGTGTATATTGAGAAAAACCTTCATCGATATCAGCGATATCTGGATCTCCTGCAGGCCCTTGTTGTCCGGTTAGTGCTAAACTGGCATAAACTTTCGCTAGTGCACTTTTAGCTTCAGTCACATTGGCAAAGACATTCTGTTCTGTGAAACTGTCCGGATCAATCGGCGACTGATTCAAATCATCGTGACAGGCAACGAATAGAAGGGCGAAACCTGCTAATAATGTTGTATAAAAATTATTTTTCATGATAAGGTTGTTTAAAAGTCTAGATTTAAGCCTAATACAAACGATTGTGGTCTCGGGTAGAAATTGTTGTCGATACCGCCAAGAATTTCTGGGTCTAAACCGCTATAGTCTGTGAAAGTGGCTACGTTTTGCATGGAGCCGTATACTCTGGCATCTACATTTGGAAAAATATTTCCTAAGCGATAGCCCAGAGTGATATTGTCAATTTTATAGAATGACGCGTCTTGAATGTAGTGATCACTCAACAAGTTGAATTCCGTGATTTCTTGGAATCCAGTTTGGAAATAATCAGTATGCAAGTTAGTCAATATTTCTCTGTCCGTAGCGCGTCGGGCATAGGCCTTACTTGAAGCGACGTTGTCGTAAGCTTCATTTCCAGCGCTGGCTCTAGATATTAGTGCAAAATCCCAACGTTTGTGAGTAAAGTTCAAATTGATGCCAAATTGTAAATCTGCAAATGGATCACCAGCAATGTAGCGGTCGTCTCCATTGATGGTATTGTCACCATTTCTATCTACGAACAAACCTTCGATGGGTCGGTTATCGGCATCATAAACTTGCTCGTACACATAGAAACTAAAAGGTGCTTCACCTTCGGTGTGCAACTGAATGTTATTTCCAACACCACCTGAAATACCACCTACCTCTTGAACATAAGGTAATTGGGTCACTTCATTATTGTTGTATGAGCCGTTCAAATTTAAGTTCAAGCTCGTGTCATCAGTTGATACCAAACCGAGGTTTAGATTAAGCTCGACTCCCTTGTTCTCGATGTTTCCGATGTTCTTTGAAATTCGGTTTGAAAAGTTCGTAAATGGATCTACAGAACTATTAGCAATTAAGTCGCGAGTCAGTTTACGGTACACATTTAACGATCCTGTCAATCGGCGATCTAACAAACTGAAGTCGAGGCCTAAGTTTGCTGTTTCGCTAACTTCCCATCGCAATTCTGAATTACTGGGTTCTGGGCGATAAGTTTGATAGAAAGAATCTCCAAATTGATACTGAGCTGCCGAGTTACCACCTTCATATCTGGTGAGGTAGTCGTATCTTCCAGAAAGAGAAGCTACATTTCCTACTTCTCCATAACCTATGCGGACTTTTAACTCATCAAAAACACCATTGCCTTCGCCGAAATTGACGACATTATAGGCCAAGGCGAGTGCAGGAAAAAATCCCCATTGATCATCTGGATTTAACTTAGATGATGCATCAGCTCTCATGGATGCAGTCAATAAAAACCGATTATTCAGGTTGTAATTGAGTCTCCCAAAATAGGAAATCAATACCTCTTTCGAACGGTCAACGGTTCTAAAGTCGTCTTGTCCGTCCTCTTCTTCTTCACTGTCATAATCACCGCCGTCATACATGATAGACTGGTAAGAATGACCTGCCACTAGGTTGAGGCTTTGACCCTCAGCAATGTCTTTAACATAAGTCAGATAGCCTTCAAACAATTTGCTGGTATTGGCGCTAGTGTATGAATAATAGGAACCGTCAAAAGTGGGGTCTGTGTTAGGCATCATTTCAGAAGTGATACTTCTGCCATGACTGTTTGAACCGTCATAGGCCAAATTAACACTACCAGTTAAGCCTTCAAGGAAAGGTAGGTCGTAATCTACTTTCATACTTCCTAGGAAGCGTCTTACTTCTGAGGTATCATCATTAAACTTTAATAATGCTAATGGGTTAATGGGAGCCAAGTTTAATTGAACACCAAAATCATCAACATAAGAGGTGTAGCCTTGATATTGTGAGCCATTGAACACAGGTTGTGTAGGATCAAAATCAATAGCACTTCCAATTGCTCCGCGGTTAGCAAACTTGTTTTCAGTATACATCCCCTTGGCATTGAATTGGACTCTCAATGTATTGTCCAAGAAAGACGGTGACATGTTTAAAGAGGCCGTAGTACGGTTAAAAGAGTCACCTAGAAGAATACCGTCAAAATTGGTATTACCCAACGAAAATCTCAAAGGTAATTCGATATTAACAGAACCTGGCATCAGGGAAGCGGTTCCAGTTGCACTAAAGTTATTATCTGTACCTACCGCATTTTGGTAAATTAAACCTTGCCAATCTGTGTTTTGATCACCTAGTCTGGCGATATCATCGGCTGAGCCAATCTCACTGATTAGAGTTCTGAATTGATCTCCTGACATCACATCGACTTGATTCAATGGTCTATTGCTTGTCACGGAGCTAGATAATTGGTATTGGAATTCTTTTCCTTTACCTTTTTTTGTGGTAATCATGATAATTCCCCCTGCAGCTCGAGCTCCGTATATGGCTGTAGCCGAAGCATCTTTAAGCACGGTGAACGATTCGATATCGCTTGGGTTTATTAGGTTGAGTGAGTTTCTTTCGCCACCAACACCTCCGCCAAGAGGAACACCATCAACAACGATAAGAGGTGATGCTGCACCAGAACCTTGCAGTGTACCAAGTCCACGAATCAAAATATTTTGTCCTTCACCAGGAGCTCCGGAGTTACCGGTAACCACAACCCCAGGAACTTTTCCTGAAATCAATGCACCAGCTGATAATTGCGGTCCTTGATTAAAATCTTTAGAAGTCACTAAGTCTACGGCTCCTGTCAAATCCTGCTTGCGCGCAGTACCATATCCAACAACAACAACTTCATCAAGAAGTGCTGCATCTTCAAACATTTGAACGTTTAGGATTGCTTGTCCTTGGTAAACTACCTCTAGGGTCGAGTAGCCGATGTAGGAGAAAACTATGACATCTCCATTAGCTGCGGACAGGGTATATTTCCCGTCAAAATCGGAGACGGCACCAGAATTGGTGTTTTTAACTACGACATTAACACCTGGGATAGGGTTGGCCGTAGCTTGATCTGTAATCGTACCAGAAACGATATTCTGAGCTAGCCCAAAGGCTGGACACAGAAATAAGGCTATTACGATACGTAAAGCTGCTGTTTTCATTCAACTGTTTTTAAGTTAATTTAGTTTACGATAATTTAGTTTACGATAATTTAATTATCACTTTTCACTTCTCTTGCGCAAGGTAGAAAAATATAGACCCATCTGTATTTCTGGGAAAAGAAATAACGCTTCGAAAACGTTTTCGTGTTGAAAACTTCCATTTTTAACCCCGTAGTTTTTGCGAATTGTTTACTTTTAAGGAATAGATTTGCGAAAATCGCAGTTAACTCAAATGAAGAAAAAAGCCACGCTAAAGGAAATTGCTAACGAACTGGGCGTGTCCATTTCTACAGTCTCAAAAGCTTTGAAAGGCAGTACTGAGATAAGTGAAGAAACTACTGATAAGATCAGGGCATTCGCCAAGTTGTTGCATTACAGGCCAAATAATATTGCGCTGAGTTTGAAAAATAGACGGACAAAAACCATTGGGGTCATCATTCCAGAAATAGTCCACCATTTTTTTTCAGAAGTCATTCAAGGCATCGAGACTTATGCCAATGAACGCGGCTATAATGTTTTGATTGCGTTATCCAACGAATCTTTTGATAAAGAGGTGTTTAATATTGATACCTTGGCCAGTGGTAGTATTGACGGATTTATTTTATCTGTTTCAAAGGGCACCCTCAAGCGTCAAGATTTTCATCATCTGTACGAGACCATTAATCAAGGTATGCCCATTGTCTTATTCGATCGTCAAATCCCTGAAATATCCTGTGATAAGGTCATTGTTGACGATTTTCGCGGCAGTCGACGTGCGGTCGAGGCATTGATTGAATCGGGCTGCAGACATATTGCCTTGATCACAACCGAGGACTATGTTGATGTCGGATTTAAGCGAACTCAAGGCTATTTAGACGCGCACAAGAAGCATGGTATTCCCCAAAATTCAGATCTAATTTTAAAGGTCAATGATCAATTTTTTTCTGAGGATACACTGATACCGCTTCAATCCAGTTTGAAGGAGTTGTTTTTGCTTCATCCAGAAATCGACGGTATATTTGGAGTGAATGAGGTCTATGCCCTTACAGGCATGAAGGTAGCTCAACGGATGGGATACTCCATTCCAGGCGACATTCAAGTTGTAGGATTTACCGATGGCGTATTGTCTAAGCATGCCCACCCATCGCTCACTTCAGTGAAACAACACGGGTACAATATTGGAAGAGAGGCTGTTCAGATGCTTATTCGTCGACTGGAAAGCGAAGAGGAAGGACCATTCGAAACGAAAGTCCTACAAACTGAATTAGTTCAGAGGGAATCTACCCGATTTATCAATTAATTTTCTGTCTCTGGTTTTGTAAAAATTGAAAAATACGCCTTTATCGTTCATCGAATTAGAATCTTTGCTATATTGCGAGTTCAAATAATTACTTTTCACTTCTCAATCATAAAGTAATTTTTGACAAGAATTTTCTTGTCTTACAATCTTTTTATCGAAGTAGTATGTCGTCAGTCAAGAGAACTCTCAGCTTTTGGGAGATTTGGAACATGAGTTTCGGATTTCTAGGTATTCAGTTTGGTTTTGCCCTTCAGGGTGGATTTATGTCTCGTATTTTTCAAACCTTAGGAGCAGACAAGGATGCCATTCCTCTTTTATGGATCGCAGCACCTTTGACAGGATTGTTGGTGCAACCTATCATTGGTTACTTGAGCGATCGCACCTGGAGTCCCAGATGGGGTCGACGAAAGCCTTATTTTTTAATAGGTGCCGTTTTGAGTTCGATTACCTTATTGATGGTGCCTCATTCGCCTGTATTGTGGATGGCTGCTGGCTTTCTTTGGATTCTAGACGCCTCTATTAATATTTCAATGGAGCCATTTAGAGCACTTGTCGCTGATAAATTGCCAGAATCTCAGCGCTCCAATGGTTTTGTCATTCAAACATTAATCATTGGTATTGGCACTTGGGTGGCAAGCAATTTGCCTTGGTTTGTTTCTCAACTCGGCGTCAGTGACGCAGCCCCTCTTGGGGTTGTTCCTATGTCTGTTAAGGTAGCTTTCAGTATCGGTGCAGCCGTTTTTTTTGGAAGTATTGTCATTACTGTAATCACAACCTCGGAATATCCTCCCGAGGATATGGCAGCTTTTGAAGCTAAAAAGAAGTCTAAAAGTAGTTTTGTATCTGACATACTCAGTCATATTACTTCTATGCCAAAGACCATGTTGAAATTGGGCGTTATTCAGTTTTTCAGTTGGTTCGCCTTTTTCACCATGTGGAGTTTGGCCAATCCTGCTTTGACCGAACATGTTTTTAATACCCCTGCACCGATTGAGTCACAATTTGACATGACCAATACCTTAGAAGCTGCAGCTTTTGATACTGCTAATACCTCCTTTCAAAAGTCGTCCAATTTGGTGGGATCCTACATGGGTATTTATGGTTTATCATCAATGCTTTTTGCCCTAGTACTCAGTTTTTATACTGCTAAAATAAACATCAACAGAAAGCTCGTACACATGGTTTCTCTCATACTAGGAGGTCTTGGTTTTATTAGTATGTATTATATTTCTGAGCCTTCCCAATTGACCTATTCTTTTGCCTTAATTGGGTTGTCATGGGGCAGCATATTGTCAATGCCTTATGCCATGCTATCTAGCTCGGTTGATGAAGATAATATGGGCGTCTACATGGGACTGTTCAATATGTTTATTGTGATCCCCCAAATTGTTGCGGCACTGGGTGGTATCACCCTCATTGCATCGTTTTTCGGTAATGAAACCATCAATGCCATGCTTGTTGCTGGATGCAGTTTGATCATAGCTGGACTTGCTAATTTTCTCATTGTAAATAAAAGCGCCATATCATACCAATCTGAGTAATTATGACTACCAAGGGATTTATTTTTGATTTAGACGGCGTCATTGTCGATACTGCCAAGTACCATTATATGGCCTGGAAAGAGCTAGCCAATTCCTTGGGAATAGCATTTTCTGAAGCCCAAAACGAACAGCTGAAAGGTGTTAGTCGGGTTGATTCTTTAAAAAAAATATTGACCTGGGGTCAAGTAACTCTGAGCTATCAGGAATTTGCTGATTGGATGACCGCCAAAAACGATGGCTATTTGTCTTACATCGATCAAATGGATGAGCGTGAGATTCTGCCGGGTGTGGTTGATTTATTATCTTCCATAAGGTCAAAAGGTCACGCGATAGCACTAGGCTCGGCAAGTAAAAATGCGAGACTTATTTTAGAAAAGGTTGGACTCATTTCTTTTTTCGACTGTATCGTGGATGGAACAAATCTCACCAAAGCCAAACCTGATCCGGAGGTGTTTTTGACAGGTTCGAAGGGTCTTGGCGTGCCCCCAAATTCTTGTGTTGTATTTGAAGATGCGGCTGCAGGGATCAAGGCAGCCAATGCTGCGAACATGATTAGTATAGGCATAGGAAAAAAAGAATTTTTATTCGAGGCAGATATCGTCCTGTCTGGAATGGATCAGGTGAATGAGTCGCTACTCGAGCTCTTGATTCAATCAGTATCTAAAGAATCGTTTAACCAGTATCAATTTTAAGATTAACATTAGTCATGCATCAGGATTATTTAACGGCACACCCTTGGTCGATCATTGAAGAAGGATTCGATGCGCTTCGCGTCAAATCATCGGAAAGTATATTTAGTTTAGGGAATGGTGCTATGGGGCAACGTGCCAATTTTGAAGAACGCTACAGTGGGCCCACCTTTCAAGGCAGTTATATTGCTGGTGTATTCTATCCAGATAAAACTAGGGTAGGCTGGTGGAAAAATGGGTATCCGGAGTATTTTGCCAAAGTGCTCAATGCGCCCAATTGGATTGGTATTGATGTCGAAATCAATGGTGAGTACTTAGACTTGTTTCGCTGTAAAACGGTGAAATCATTTCGACGGGAATTGAATATGAAAGAAGGATGGTACAAGCGAAGCTTTGCTGCTGTGCTCCAAAATGATGCTGAGATTAAAGTTGAGGTTTGCCGTTTTTTGAGCCTTAATTTGGATGAAGTTGGAGCCGTCAAATATACTATCACCCCTGTCAAAGGTCCTGTGGATGTTGTATTTATACCCTATGTCGATGGAGGTATCAGTAATGAAGACTCAAATTGGGATGATGCGTTTTGGGCTATTCAGTCTTGTGGATTTGAAAACGATTTGGCCTATGTCAGATCTCATACTCAAAAGACTAACTTTCAAGTTTGCACTGGTATGAAAACGAATTTGTACCTCAATGGTTCACCTTTGGATATTATTCCTGAGCGCAACAGTAGTGCAACGTCGGTGTCCGAAAAGTATAAATACAGCGTCGAAACAAACCATACGATCTCATTGATTAAGTTCGGTGGCTATACGACAGACTTTCACCATAAGCCATCAGAATTAATTCAAGCTTCAGATCGTGTTTTGAGTAAAGCCCTCGATATTGGTTTTGACACATTGCTCGATCAGCAAAAGGAGTCATGGGGCGACATTTGGGAAACTTCTGACATTGCTATTCAAGGAGACGTAAAAGCCCAACAGGGCATTCGCTTTAATATTTTTCACCTTAATCAAACCTATTTAGGTAAAGATCCTAGGCTTAATATTGGCCCAAAAGGGTTTACTGGTGAGAAGTATGGTGGCAGTACCTATTGGGATACTGAAGCCTACTGTATTCCATTCTATATGGCTACAAAAAACCAAGCGGCCGCCAAAAATTTGTTGACGTATCGTTACCATCACTTGCCAAGAGCTATCGAAAATGCTGAAAAACTCGGATTTAATTCAGGGGCTGCACTATTTCCTATGGTAACTATGAATGGAGAAGAGTGCCATAACGAATGGGAAATCACCTTCGAGGAAATACATCGCAATGGTGCCATCGCTTTTGCTATCTATAATTATGTCCGCTACACTGGAAATACGAAGTATATCGAAGAAATGGGAATCGATGTATTGATAGCAATAGCTCGATTTTGGAGTCAAAGAGTGACTTTTTCGCCAGCTAAAAACCAGTATGTTATTCTTGGAGTTACAGGTCCAAACGAGTATGAGAATAATATTAATAACAATTGGTACACCAATTATTTAGCACAGTGGTGTCTGGAATATACAGCGAGTTGTTTGGGGTCAATGGAGAGTAGAAATCTTCAAGCTTTCAAAAAAGTCATTATTAATAATAAACTCGGCGAAAGTGAAATATTGCATTGGCAAGAAATAGCCGCCAACTTATACCTCCCTTTCGATAAAGACCTTGGAATCTACTTGCAACAGGACGGTTTTTTGGATAAAGAATACCATATTACTGTGGATCAACTCGCCTTATCTGATAGGCCAATCAACCAAAAATGGAGTTGGGATCGTATTTTGAGATCGCCCTACATTAAACAAGCCGATGTACTGCAAGGTTTTTACTTTTTTGAAGACCGTTTTTCTTTGGAAGAATTGGCCAAGCATTTTGACTTTTATGAGCCTCTGACCGTACATGAAAGCTCCTTGTCTCCCTGTGTTCATAGTATTCTAGCCTCAAAACTTGGGCGGATGGATATGGCCTATGATTTTTATCTCCGTACTTCAAGGTTAGATCTTGACGATTACAACAAAGAAGTCCACGAAGGACTGCACATTACCTCAATGGCAGGAACCTGGATGAGCATTGTTGAAGGATTTGGAGGTATGAGGATAGTTGACGGCGAACTTTCTTTTCATCCCCAAATTCCAAATGATTGGGAATCTTATTCTTTCAAATTGAATTTTAGAGGAGATATTATAAAAGTAGTTGTAGATCAGCATTCTGTTGACATCAGTTCTGAGCAAGAGTCAAATTTGACGCTATTGGTTTATGGTGAAAAAGTTCTGCTTAACAACAAAATAATCAAACTAATGAAGCCATGAAGTATATCATAATTATCATGTTGCTGTTGTCATCCTGTAAGGATGTGGCGCCAAATTTGAACTTGAATCCTCAAGAGGCCAGAGACCAGCAGCTTATTACTCGTGTTGAGCCCCCTTTTTGGTGGACCGGTTTTAAAGAAAGTAACTTTCAGCTATTAATTCATCACGAAAATATTGGACAAGCGGAGACTACTTTGAACTATGAAGGTGTAAAGTTGGTAAAAGCTAACACAGCCGATAGTCCAAATTATCTATTTTTAGACTTAACCATTAAACCCAATACAAAACCAGGAATTTTACAGTTGTCTTTCACTTTTGAGGACGGTCAAGTGATTAATTATCCATATGAACTAAAAAAGCGCCTACGAGACTCAGACCAGTTCGTTGGTTTTGATAGTAGTGATGCAATTTATTTAATTACCCCAGACCGTTTTGCCAATGGCGATAGCAGCAATGATAATCTCGAAGGGATGAGGGAGCAGGGGATCGATCGTTCTCAGGGATATTCTCGTCATGGAGGGGATTTGAAGGGCATTAATGATCATTTAGATTATATCAATGATATGGGATTTACTGCCATTTGGCCAACTCCTGTTTTAGAAAATGATATGCCAAGGGCCTCTTATCACGGTTACGCCATCACTGACTTGTATAAAGTTGACCCTAGATTTGGAACTTTGGATGAACTGCGCGAACTATCCCAAAACCTCCATCAAAGAAATATGAAATTCATCATGGATCAGGTGGCCAATCATTGTGGTCTAGAACATTGGTGGATGAAAGATTTGCCGTTTAAAGACTGGGTTAATTATCAGAAAAATTTTGAAACCCATGCAAAGAATTGGACTGATGAGGTAACTATACACTCCAATCATCGACGTACTACCAACCAAGACCTTTATGCGTCAAAAATCGATCAGCAGGGTATGGAACACGGCTGGTTTGTTAAAGACATGCCGGACCTCAATCAGACGAATCCCTTTATGGCCAACTACATCATTCAAAATAGTATATGGTGGATCGAAACTTTGCAACTCAATGGTATCCGACAAGATAC
>Ga0222719_10000891_pt1 | contig 29690 bp, 32 predicted proteins | sample C33_34DmetaG_FD_165039 | JGI IMG/M metagenome (GOLD analysis project Ga0222719, IMG submission 165039) | Estuarine water microbial communities from San Francisco Bay, California, United States - C33_34D | ecosystem: Environmental > Aquatic > Marine > Unclassified | place: USA: California... | reverse complement strand
CCGTGGCACCCGTAATCACGGCGACGCACTGTTTCATTTAATAAAATAGACCACCCTTTTCTTAAATTAAAAATAAGATATACCATATAAAGTATGTGGTGCCCCAACGATAAACAAGGTTTCCTCTGTTCGCATCCTCAATGAAATTCTCGTGGAACTCACACCTGAGCAGGTCTACGAGGTATTTCCCGAAGCCAAGGATGACCCCGAATTTAATAGATGGAACACCGTGGACAATCACTTCTGATGGCGATGCGCTCGCGAATATTTTTTAAAATGTCGACTAGTTCACCCATCGTTTCGAAAATAATCGCGCGGTTGCCGAGAATGTGAAGATGTTCTCGGTCACCACACGTGGTCGTAATCACTGGTTTATTTTCTAAAATCATCACTAAAGTAAATAATGTAAGACTTATTCTTCAGTATCTTTTCATTGTAATCCGCGTAATCATAAATGGCGACTTCGGTACCACGCTCCGTGAAATGTCAAACACAAAATCCGATATTCATTATTATTATAAAAAGATATACGTTTTAAGTGATGTTTTAATATCCAAAATTTCTGGAAATGCAGATTGAAGTTTCGTCGTATCCAAGTGATTGTTTGACCTCGGCGCGGCTAATATTTTATTTTGTTCCTCTTCCGTAAAATTGACGTACGGTCGTCCGTACATGTCCATGACCTCGTTATGTGATATCACGCCTGGATTGGTAAAATTGTACACTCCAGTGAGACCACGAATGGCTCCTCGAACCGCGAGTGGTAAGAGTTCGTCGAGGACTGTCATCGAATTTGGAATGTTGACAATTTTTTCATACCTCGAAATCTTGTATACGAAATTCCTTGGATTGTTTAAATCTGAACTGATGGGCATGCGCAGTCGAAGCTGCCAGACGTTGTCGTATTCCTTGGTGAGTTCTTCGACCATGCACTTTGTGCGAGAATAATACGAGCCTCGAAAGTTTGTTGGGTCGTCTTCGGTAAACCCCTTACCACTACCCACTGGATGGTCCTCATCGTACGTGTAGATACACCCAGTGGCAAAATTAGTCACGTGGACGCCGGCGCGCTTCGCGACATCAATCATATGAAGCGTCGCGGCGACGTTGGTATGAATAACTTCGCGCTTGTGCGTTTCGCACCAATCGACGTTTGGACGACCCGTGATACCGGCGGCATTCAAGATGTGTGTCGGTTTGACGCGTTCAATATCCTTTTCGGCGTGCTCGAGACGGTCTTCGGCGTAATGATAGGCGTATCCTTCCTTTTGCAAAATGTCTCCGAGAAGTCCACCGATCCACCCATTTTTTCCATACACAAGAAACACGGGTGATGGTTTCCAATAGACGAACGGGTCGCGTGGTTTGTACCATTCCACGGTTTCTTTTAAACCATCTTTCCATGTCTTCCGAGGTGACCACCCGAGCTCGCGTAATTTTTTTGAATCAATGAAATACCTTCGGTCGTTGAACGGACGGTCTTCCACGTGTTCGATTTGCTTTTCTGGGTCCAAGTTGAACATTTCACAAATATCTTTCGCCACCGAGAGTGTGGTGCGTTCTTCCGTCGTGCCGATGTTGTATATTTCGCCAATTTTTCCCTTTTCAAGAATCAAATGAAAGGCTTCGACCGCATCGTTGACGTGGAGATACGAGCGTTTACCGAGACCGTCACCGTGTACCGTGAGTTTTTCCGCACACAATGTGAGATTTATAAACTTTGGAATGACTTTTTCTGGATACTGACCGGGTCCGTACACGTTATTTCCACGGGTGATGACGTATGGTAAACCATATGAACGTCCGTAAGCCATGACGAGCATCTCCGCCGCCGCCTTGGTCGCCGCGTACGGATTCGTTGGCTGTAATATCGTCCCATGTTCGGTGTTGCTTTCTTCTTGTTCATATGAGCTCTCGCCGTACACTTCGTCCGTGGAGACGTGTACAAATTTTTTAATTTTTCCATACGTTTTACAGACCTCCAACAACGCGTGCGTACCTTCGACGTTATTCGACGTAAATGTTAACGAATTGCCAAATGAATTGTCCACGTGCGTTTGTGCGGCGAAATGGATGACGTGGTCGATGTCGTAATCTCTCAATATTTTTGAAATGAGTTCAGAGTTTCTGACGTCACCTTTAATGAATCGCACATTCGTTCCTTTGATGTTTTCGAGAGAGGCGCAATAATCGAGTTTATCGACAACAACTGCGGTGCTCCCGGCTCGTTTCACAAAGTGTGAGCCGATGAACCCCGCACCACCAGTCACGAGGAGACGCATTTTAAAATTAAAACACTACTGTCTTTAAAATACTCTTTTAATAATAGTTAAACCGTTGTTGTTTGTGTACCTCTTAATAAGTTTCCACGCGCCAACATTTTCAGCCAGAAATTCTTCAATCGCGGGCCAAAGACCTTTCCTGATTTCATCCACTGGAATACCAGTCGTCGCACTTTGACGGTCTGCGTCCCAGTTACAACGAATGGTTTCACCGTGTTCGGCATCGACGGTCGTGTCGTGCATGACGAGAAACTTTTTAGTGATTGGTGCGTACCTGGCCAGTTCTCGTTTCAAGTGTCCATAGACGTGCCAGGTGTCAATGAACGTCATGTCCGTCGTCTCTGGGAGTGCAATGTTCAAATCGTCTCCTTGAACGAATTCAACGTCAATGTTTTTTTCAGATTTTGCAACGTTTTTTATTTCCGTGACATCACATGGACTGATATCGTTCATGAACAATGACGAATCGTTCGGAAGACCGTGGACGAACGCCCACGACGAAATCACCCCACGAACACCTAATTCAGTGACGTGACCACACTGTCCCGCGAGGTCACACAGCGTTGGTAAGTGTTCGTTAATGTCACTCGGTGTGGCACAGAGTTCTGTGTATTTTTGTGTAATCATTATTAAAGTAATATGATGTTATATCTCTAAGATGATTTACTTAATAATCACATCATCCATTGAGAATAATTATGGCATCCGTGACGTTGCACATAGAGAAAAAACATACAAAGAATCCATAGAACAAAGTTTGAGCGTATTACCAAAAAGTATAAAACCAATCATTGTTGAAAACAATGGTCAGCGACAGACATTCTTAGATGATTTTGGAGTTGACGTCGTATACACTGAAAATAATTTTAAACAATTTCCAAATAAAGGTGGGAATGAACTTGCAGACATTAAACACGTCATCAATGCATACGATATGAAGGATGATGATATAGTCATTAAATTAACTGGGAGGTATAAGTTGATTTCTGATATGTTTTTACAAGGTGTGATTCATGAACAAGAAGTATACGATGCATTTGTGAAATTTTTCAACGTCTGTACGTTGGAATTCATGCCAGGAAAAGACTGTGTTCTCGGGTTGTATGCAATCCGTGTCAAATACCTAAAAAACTTTGAATTCACATTTAATGGTATCCAATCCATTGAAAGTGAATTCGCCATGTACGCGTCATCACTTCCTAGATGTAAAGCGTGTACTACTATAGACCTTGAATGTTGTTTTGCGGAAGACCATCGAACATTAAGAGTTTAAATATCGCGTGATTAACGTCTTTGTAAACGGACATTGGTCGGTAACAGTGATAATCAGAATATTTTCCAGTAGATATGTCACGCATTAATGTATAGTCGTTTAAATAAAAAGTATTTCTGTCCAACCTTTTGAAACCCGTCTCACTTTCTTTCAAACACACAAAGTTATTCGTGCGCGCATGCCATTCCATAACCTTTTCATACAACGTGAGTTGGTCCGTGAACCACTTCACACCTGCACCATGAACTTGTTTTATACACTCCCTGATATCGGTGACGGATTGTACACCAAAAATATCTCTCCACACACGAGGCACTGCGACGTTATAACACATCGCGATTTGTTTATCACTGAAACAAACATTTTCTCTCATGTATATGAATTTAGTATTGTCATATGATTTTATATTTTCAGTGTAATACGTTCGGTTCATGGGTAACATGTCCATGTCAGTAATCATCACACCATTTTCATAATTCATGATACATGGATATAACAAACGGATGTACTGAGAAATAAATGCAGTGGACACACCTTCGAGAGGTTCAAAGAGAATTATATTTTTTTCCCAGTCAGAGTATTCATCCGGTATTTTTTCAGCTATTAATATAATTTTTACACACACATTTGGATATAAAAGTTTCCATGTTTCAACAAAAATTGGAATAAAATCTAAATATAATGGATTGTCATTCACCGCCGTCACGACACAATCCAATAACATCTTTTATTAAAAAATAAGCCAACTTATTTCTTTAAACACAAAGGATGGACCTCATCCGAGAACGTCTCGCTTTTGGTGAAAAGAAGTACGGCCACGGGGTCAGGGTACGAGATGACACCACGACGTGGGGGACTCCGGTGAACTCATGGCTCTACATGGCCCTCGAAGAGTACCTCGATGGCATCATCTACGTCGTCGCAGATTACATCAGAACGAGGGAAGTTGTCTTCTCACAACCAGACGATAATAAACGCATAGTGTACCTCCTAGAAAACCCGGAACTTATTAACAGTGAGAAACACCGCGAGATGGTTCACGCGTTATTCAGATTAATTAAAATGTCATTGTAATCTAAAGATGAAGGCACCAGCCGTACAAAAAGTAAAAACATGGCAGTTTGCAGCTAAATTTTTATGGAAAAACTCCACAACACCCAACAAAGCCGTCGTTGGGAAATGGACAAAAGACCAGTTACTGGAACTCGGTCCCACTTTTGTAAAATTAGGACAAATCGTCTCGACGAGAGGGGACCTCTATCCAATGGAGTTTTGTGCAGAACTAGAGAGCCTCCAAGATGACGTCCCTCCCGTGGAGTACGATGTTATTAAAAAGTATGTCAATCAAAAACATTTCAGTTATTTTGAAGAACAACCTTTTAAATCAGCATCTATTGGACAAGTGCACCGAGCCAAACTCGTCACAGGAGAGGACGTCGTCGTGAAAGTGAAAAGACCTGATATCTATAACATTATGAAAAATGATACCGATACTATTAAACAAATCGTCGCTTTCCTTGAACGCTTGGGTGTGGACACTGGGACGGGGTCGGGGTATGTCTTAGATGAATCCATCAGCAACTTGTTAGGTGAAAGCGATTATCGCCAAGAGGTGCAAAATGCCATCTTATTCAGACATAATTTCAAGAAAACGTCGTGGGTACGCGTACCGCGAGTGTACGAAAATCTCTCTTCACCAAATGTCATCGTCATGGAATACGTTCCATCTGAAAAACTCACCGACATTAAAACCCCTGGGGTGAACAAGAAAAAACTCTGCGGCGCACTCATCAACAGCTATGTGAAACAAACGATGGACCACGGGTTTTTCCACGCCGACCCACACCCGGGAAACGTTGGATTCTTAGCCTCTGGTCAACTCGTGTTTTATGACTTTGGCTTGGTCATACCCATCAGTGAAGAGCTTAAAAATGGATTCATGGAACTCCTCGTACACATCATCAACAAAGATACCAAAAAAATCGTTGAAGTCCTCGTGGCTCTTAAAATCATCATCCCATCATCAGACTTGGGAGACATTGAAGTTTTTTTTGAAACAATTTTGGATTACCTGGGAACCCTTGACGCGAAGAATTTTACCGAAGAACTCATGAGTGATGAAATCATCGCCAACTTGGCGCGGGAGAAACCATTCATCCTTCCATCGTCATTCATCTATTTGGCGAAAAGTTTTTCATTGATTGAGGGATTATGTTTAAAGCTCGACCCTGAGTTTAATTATTACACATACCTGGAACCTATTGTTGCGGACCAGGTGAAACAAGCTATTGATATACAAAGCATGCTCACCACGACGGCGGAGATGCCAACGAGAGTCAAGAACATCAGCACAGCCGTTCTAAATTTAGAAAAATCTAGAAATGCAATGAAACGCTCCTTGGACAAAACACAAAGAGAAGTGCGCTTTGCGCTCTATAGCACCTTGAGCGCCATCCTCGCAGTGGAACAGGATGACAAAATCTTGATGAGTTTATTTACAGTGATGGCAGCCTGGTTCGCCTTTACTTCTCGTAAAAATCGATAGACTTGTCCTTTTTTTGACGCGGGGTTTCAAAAAACTCTCGGTGTTCGCGAAGCAATTCTTTCGAGCGTCGCTTTTCATCTTCCGCGATATCTTTAATCTTCTCAGCCATGCGGTTGAGGTCTTCGCGACGTTCCTTGGCCAAACGCTTACGGAACTTCTTAACCTTTTTCGGTTCACCACAGGTGACCGTCAACTGGGACATCATGAGTGTGAGCATCTTTTATTTATATAAGGAAGATATTCTTTATTTGAGTAATCATGGAGACTGGTGAGGATTTCATGGAAACATGCGATGTATGTATTTATGAATGGGGGTACATGCAAAATCATCCATCCTGTATGAAACACATGAAAAAACTCATCGTCGTTGGGAATATACAACCAGATAAAGACCTCATTCAAAAGAGTCGAACCTTTTTCACGAAAATGGATTGGATACACTACTTTGTCGCAATCATCCTTCCAGAGATTGACCACCCCTTTGAGCTCGTGACACACAACTCAGATTATTGTAGTGGTGGCGTGGACCGCATTCTCACCAACCCCCACCTCGTTCAATGGCGTGGATGCAACATGCTCCCACACCCGAAAACATTGGGCATCCCCCTTGGTTTGGAAAATGTCGACATGTGGAAAAGAACGGATAAAGAACACCTTCGTCAGTGTGCACAGATACCAAAAACAAAACTCCTCTATTTTAACTTTAACGTGGCGAGCAACCCAAAGGTACGGACCCTGTGTGAGCGCCAACTCGTTGCCCAAGGATTTCCTAAAAATGAGTCGCGTCCATGGAAAAAATATATAGAAGAATTGGCCCAGTACAAATATTGTGCAAGCCCCGAAGGCAATGGTGTAGATTGTCACAGGACGTGGGAATGTCTCGCCCTCGGGGTCGTACCCATCGTTGTGAAAAATCCAGTGGTATACACATGGTTTAAAGACCTTCCCATACTCTGGGTTGACAGTTATGAAAATTTAAATCTCAGAATGTAATATACACATGGCGGCGACAAATAAGTTATATAACATCGCAAGACGCATCAACGCTGGTACACTGAACACGGAAATTGGATATTTCCCAATCTTAGGAATTGTGCTCCCCCTAGCTATCGCGTATTTCATCACCGCAAGTTCAGGACTCGCTCGCGCGGAAGGGTGTAATGCAGTACAAATGAAGGATGTGCGAAAGTACTTTGATATCGCCCTGACCGTAGCACTTACCATCCCCGCCGTCGCCTTGATGCAAAAATTAATCAAAAAGGATGTCGCCTTTTACATGATGTTCTATGGCATCATGGGTGCAGTGACCGCGGGTATGATGACGGAAGTGTTTGAAAAGTGTAAAGGTAACGAGACAGAAAAGACGTATAACGGATTCTACCTCGCGGGTTTTGCCGTGGTATTCTTGTTAGGATTATTTGCTTTCATGTTTGTAAGATGAGTATAGAGGAAGGATTTTATGTTCTAGGCATGCTCGCAGCCTACGTGATGCGTAGGGTGGGAACATTGAGTTTTAAAGAAAAAGTCATATTGCTCAGGATGTTAGCGTTTATGGTGACGCATCCTGATGCGTCGTATCCTTTAAGAGAACTTGGTTCAGGGCGTACAATTGAAACACTAGACCAATTCCAGTGTATAATGCCGAGTAGTTGGCCCCCTTTCTTGCCTGATACGAAATCCATAGAATATTTGCCAGAATACCAATCATCAGATATTTAACAGTCAGGTTCTCTACGTCACCCAACCGGTCAACCATTTGATACAATCCCAGGCCAACGGCGGTGCCCGCGAGAAAGTTGTCTACATTCATGTGTATATATTATCTCAACATTAATTATACAAACATGGACGCGATTCTCGCTAAATTCTCTGGAAAGGTTGACGCCAAGAAGGTCATCGCCACTGTTGAAGAAATTGAACGCGTGTACATCGCGGATGGAATCACAAAGGAAGACATTCCGCCGATCGTCGCGAAGCTCATGATGCTCGCGTCTGGTATGAAGAAGCTTCCTGGACCGGAAAAGAAGAAGATGGTTATCGGTATCTTGAACCACCTCATCGAACAAATCGACAAGGGTGATGAGGACAGTGAGTTTGAGACGATGTTGAAATCCGTCGTGCCGGCCATCGTCGATGGGTTCGCTGGAGTCATGAAAATCAAAGGCTGCATTCCGTGCTTCAAATAAAGATGAGATTACACTAATATACTAAGATGGGATTTCCTCCCCTTGAAACTATCGTTAAGTATGGTATATACACAGCGCATCAACTTCAAAAATTTAATCAAGGCTTAGTGCCCCCCAAACAGGTGACCATTCTTCAAGAATGTGAAACGTGTGAATTCGTACACCCTTCAGGTCACGCGTGTGATAACTGTTTAGGTTTGATTCGCAATCCCAACGCCGACTCTAATGAATTGTGCGTTCGCTGAAGTGGTTTTTCCCGCTTGAGTTTTAAATCACCTTTTATTTCTTCCACATTTTTCAATGTGTTTGAAACAAACGGTATTAATACTTCGCGATGTTTTTTCTCGTCTATGGGTTTCGGTTCACCGCCGTCTTTCACACCATCCCTTCTAAACTCGTCTATAGTCATCGTGCCCCCGAACACGTCTAACTCGTACCTGTTGGGTGCCATTTTCACCGACCCTATGATACCATACATTTGTTTTCGCATACAGATGATGTTTCCACAGATGCGCCCACCAAAGTTCACCCCGTATTTATCAATGGCAAAACTTTTCATACACGACCATGAACAAAACGACCCTTGCGTGTAAAACTTTTTACGCAACTCGTCATATTTTTTAGGCATCTTCAGAGGTTCACCTTCGAACGGGTGACAACACCACCAACACCACATGGTTTAAATTAAAGACTATCACACTCTTTAATTTAAACTATGAAAATACTATCAATTGATGTAGGGATTAGGAATCTTGCCATGTGCTTACTCAATGACGATAATAAACTCATAGAACAGTGGGATGTCAGTGGTATTCCACCACAACATGAAGATGGAGTCTACGTGTCTTTGAGAAAACATCTCGATGAACGTCCATGGACTTTAGAGGCTGACGTCACACTCATTGAAAAACAACCCGACAGAAATAAAAAAATGAAATCCGTAGAAAACTTTTTACACGCCTACTTTGTCATTAAAAATCCAACAAAGGAGACAATCATCTACGACGCGCGACACAAAATTCCAGATGTCGCCGGACCCGGGAGGTCCCAGTACCTCAAAAGGAAAAAAACATCCATAGAGAGATGTAAAGAGTTCATACACACAGGTGAAACAAACGCCCACTGGATACCAATATTCACCACATCCAAAAAGAAAGATGACCTCGCCGACACCGTGATGCAAGCCCTCTCATACACCCGACGAACACCGTGTGAACCAGAAAAGAAAAAGAAGACGACAAAGTTGGTGCCGCGACGTCCAAATGAAAATCAAAAGGCAACGCGCTATTCCAAATCAAATCTCGCGTGGATTTATAAAAATAAATTGGAGTGTGAAGTGTTGGAAAATAATAAAAGATTTATGAAAGACCTTCATAGATATTTTAGAAATATTGAAGAATTAAAAGAAAATATAATGTAATATAAATGTTGAGATATGCCGCCCTCAATCATGAACTCCCCAGAGTGATAGAAAAAGTATACAAACAAGGTGCTCGCGTCATCGTGGACTACGCCAAAGAAAATTGTAAAACAACAGAGGCCCCCGATGTGGTGTGGTGCACAAACACCATCACGAAAGCCCTACCAGTGGACGCCCTCTGCGCCATCAAGTTGACATCTTTTGGTAGTCGAGAGGACCCCACATTCGCCAAGAGTTGTGCCGAAGACGTGATACGGTGCGCAAAGATGCGGGGGGTTCGGGTGTGCATCGATGCCGAAGATGTCCTCTACCCCGAGATGTGTACATCGTTAATGGAAGAGTACAACACCCCAGGACTTCCCCCAGTGGTGTATAAAACATATCAAATGTATCGCGTAGATGCGGTACGCGAACTCACGCGAGACATTGAGAGTGGTGTGCCTTTGGGGGTGAAACTGGTCAGAGGTGCCTACCTTCACAGACAACAGGACCCAGTGTTTCCTTTTAAAAGTTTAGTCGACGAATCATTCCGAAAAGGCATGGAACTCGTGCTCGATGCACCGCACGCACACACCATCGTGGCGACGCATAACACAGATGACGTCGACTACGCCCAAAGCCATGGGTTGGAAGTTGCACAACTCATGGGTATGGAGGAGGATGGGGTGGACTACATCTATGTGCCCTATGGACACTTGTGGGAATTGACACCCTACCTATGGAGACGATTCGTCGAGAGATTGGGGTGGGGTTAACTTAAGTTTTTTTGACTCCCCGTACCAATCAATATTCCACCCCCCGTTTTTAAATTCTTCGCCATCTACCCAAAATTTATAATCCATGACTTCTTGACGAACAAATTTTATTTCGCGAATATCAGAAGCTTTGCGTGGTTTATTGAATCTGAGGACGATGTGAAACCAGCAAGTTTTTCTTTTGGTGTCAAGAACACATGGTTGTTCTTTACAGAATCTTTGACTGAACGTAGTGTCGAACCAAACGACGAGCCCATCGACCATTTCGTTGGAATCAAACTTGATATCAGATGTAATTTTAAACGTGTCTCGGAGTTTTACCGTCGTAAAGTCCACGTTGTGTATGACGTAGTCATCCGTTACTATGTTTTGGGGGTCGACGTATTCTAATGTCTTATATCCATTAAATCCATTCGTATCACTTTTGAATCCACACACATAGATTGAGCCCATGTCAGGCAATAACGCTCCACCGGGTTTCAGATATTTGTCTCGAGCGTACAAAAACATATCGATGATATTTTCTTGGTACAACGCCGGTCCCATCCATTCGGATACGACAACGTCAAATTTCTTGATGGGTAATTCTGCTTTTTGAATGGGTTTGCCTATGACGAATTGTACATCATCCACACCCTTGCATTTTGGAACTGAAACGAGGTCAACCCCGACGACATTCGACGCCCCACCTTCCATGGCAAAAGCACTCAGTACACCCGTGCCACAACCGACATCCAACACTTTCGCACCTTTCATTAAAGATGGATTTTGTGTCAGTGCGGTCCTGTACGTATCCACGCGATGTGTATCATCAAGCATACCCCTGTGGAATTCAATATCTTCATATACTTTTCTGATGGCGGTCGTGTTCTTCGACTCCAAAGACCCCACGTGTATGAATACGATCACACAAAGGATTATTAAAAGATACACTATCATGTTATAATCTTATAAATTAAAATATTTAAACAATATAAATGTGGTTGATACTCACAGTTGTGTTGTTGTTCGCCTGTATATTTGTATTTAAGAAAAACGCCTGGACCGAGACGTACCAAAAACATTTCAAAAACGAAGACCTCGAAGTCGCTGTGTACGACTACAACACGCGCATCGGCGAATCTGATTACAAACATGTACTCACGAAAATGAAAAGTAAAGATTTCTTTTTCGATAAAAAATTAAAAACCTCCATGTTGAAACTGAAAGAGTCAGAGTTTCCATCATTTTGGCAAGAATTTAGACCGAGATGTGTAGAGCAGACACACGCATTACCGATGCACGCGCGATTTCAAAGAGGTCCATGGCAGTATCACGCACATTTCGATTGTTACGACCAAATGTGTCACATAATTCATGGTAAAAAGACATGGGTTTTATTTGACATCGATTTCGAAAGTTTTGAAGAGGAGAAACATTTCGTAGACCATGTTCTCTACATGTCTCTCAAAGAACTTAAAAAACACCTCACAGGTATGGGTATCTCGTACGAAGTCGTCGTAACTAAACCAGGGGATTCCCTATATGTGAGAGCTGGAAGATACCACGCAGTTGAGGCAGAGGGCAATCACATAATGGTAAACGAATACCTCGGTGGGGAATATTTACATTTAACAGAAAGATTTTCAAAGATTTGGAAAGTGTGGTACGAGAGGAATGCCAAATATTAACGATACGCGCCACCCGCTGGGTTCGGCTTGTTCACGCATTTATCACCCTCACGGTATTTTAACCATCTTCCTTTACCTAGAAGAGGGCACGCACCGGTTGAGCTTGCGGGACTGCTCACGACATATTGCTGACGCTTAGCTATTGGTCCACTTCCTGCGATAGGCGCATCTCCTGACCTTTCCCCCCAATTTGCTGCTTTGGCTGCTGGCGAATTCCAGCACGTTACTTCAGGTGTAGGATGGTCAACCCAATCACCCACACAATCTCTCCTGCATTCTGTTTTTCCACACGCCCTCCAGTTGTACACGGGGACACATGAGTAGCCATCTTCTGATGGTTTCATACTTAATGTAGCCACAACACCATCCTTTTCACCGATTGGATAACAATTTTGTGTGATTTGCACATACGCCGATGCATCTGTTGGTGGACTCACTTTGTCGAACCCAGTGTCCTTTACACATCCAAGGCTATTTGTCCATTGATTATACGTATACGATTCCAAGTCACACATTTCCTGTGTCTTTTTCTCGCGAACTACCGTGTCCGCGCACGGATTCTCACATGGCATGGTTTTTGAATACTCGCATGTACCACCATGTTGTGCGGCTGAATAAGAAGGGTCAGACGTATCCAGTTCCGTCGTTTGAAAACCATCACCACACCTCGAGGCATCGTTCGGGTCGTTCAGCTCAAGACCTGCACGCATGCACGGACTCACCGGTCTATACACGTTGCCTTCACATGGAACAGGGTCGGGTGGTGGTGCGGCCGAAGGGTCAGATGCATTCGGGTCTTCGATGATTGTAGTCTGGCTGAAAGGGACCGGTGTTCCGTGTCCACTACATCTTTCGGATGAGTTATCCACGTCTAGCACATATTCTGCCGTGTCTCCGACTTTTTTATCGTTCACGTCGAGTGGTGTGATGTAAAATTTGATGTTTTGCCCGGACAAAAAACCAGGGGGTGCACCCGAAAAATTGAAAGAGTTTGCATCACTTCCGATGATATCTGGAAATCTGTACTTGACTCTGTGAGAGTTCTGCGAGGACGATACGACGATGCCATACTTGTAAGTCTTTTGACGACACGTGTCTGCTTGATCATTTTCCAACCAGTTCCATCGGATGCCAGCTATCCCACCTGAAGAAAAACACGTCGTCGTTATGTCATTATAAAATTGCCCTTTACAGAAAGCATATTCATCTGCTGGTGGGTAATCATTTGGGTTAGTGGCGGGGGTGGTGGTGGAGGTGGAGGTGGAGGCGGACTTCTTTGGCCACTCTAAACACTTGTCCATGTCAAAAGCATCCAAATCAAAAGAGCCGCCTGTGCACGTGTATCCAAAACCACCCGCCATGACGACTGAACAAAAACAAACCATCATGATGACTACGATTATTGATGAATCGTCACCAGCCATTATTATAATATGCGCTATAAAATAATGTGGCAAGTGTTCATTGCGCTGTACTTTTCCTATCTCATACTGGGTCCTCACTGGATTGCCAAACTGGTGAGAAAGGAACCCCTGGATATTGTGAAGAGTCCGCACCAATTCCTGACGCGCGGTGTGTTCATAAGCTACGTAGCCCTCCTGTACACTGCATGGTTTCTGTACAGACCATCGCTCTCGTCATTCATGAATGCCCTCGCCGTGTCATTGGCAGCCACTTTGGCCTACTACAGCCGGTGGGGTCCAGAGAAGACCCTCCCCATGCACGCACTGCTGAACATGTTTATTCTCGTCTCTGGTAAAAAGTTTGTAGATACACAAACATTTATAACACTGGTCCTTGGTATTTTTTACATCGTGTTTCATGATAAAATTTATTAATGTATTGTAAGTAAGCATGGTACACATTGTTGGATGCGGACCCACGGGTATGACCTTGGCGTGGGAACTCAGGAAAATTGGTGTCCCAGTCACAATACATGAAAGAAAACCATCAGCAGGTGGGTCGTGGTGGGAACCAGACTTGACGAAGAGAGATTTACACGCGCACCGTATCCTCTTTGACAGGGGGTGGGTAAATACGAGAAGTCTTCTTAAAGATATGGACATTTCATGGGATGACCTGTTTGAAAGACACACCGATGGTGTTTTCCCATATATGTTTAAAAAATTCAAGTTTCAAGATTACTTGGCCCTTCTTACACTTCCATTTGTGGCGAGACGGGACCGTACCCTTAAAGATGTCCTCCAAGGAAGAATGTCACATGAAGGTGCTTCCATTATGGAACACCTTCCACTTATTATTGATGGTATCACGTGGGATGTGATGAGTTCCTATGAAATGTTGGAAAGTTTCAATCACGTCACATTTTCCAGGCAGTGGACGCAACGTGTTTCTGGAAAAGTCATGGGTGATAAAATGTATGAGGCTTTAGAAAACGTTGGTGTTGAATTTAAATTTAACACCTCCCTTGATGAATTATTATACATCTCCGATGAAGACAACTATGTGGCGACGTTCTCCGATGGAACAAAACTCAAAGATGAACTCCTGGTTCTTTGTGTGGACCACAGCCCTGCTATCAAACTCGTCGGGGACAACTGGGGACCAGGGGCGAAGACCATGTTAAACGACACGACGTATGGGTGTTTAAACCTACTTTTGGATTACCCCATGGGTGCGCCAGAGATGAAAGATGACCTTGAAATTGCCGCGACGACGCCATGGAAGTTACAACCGAGGGTGTTGTCCGATGGTAAGACGCTGTCGTGTGTCATCTGCAACTTGACTGATTCTATTTTACGCACACCACCAGAGGATTTAAAACAGGGTGTTTTGGAACAGTTGGGTGTGCGTGCACCTGAAACTATTCGCGTGGGTTGGGGGTCTACGTGGGATGGTGAACGTTGGCAATTCCACCAAAGTTCGGGAACACTCGCACTCACGGGTCAGTTGCCATTCTTCGGACGATGTTCTCGCGTAGCCCTTTGTGGCATGATGAGTGATAGACGCACCCCGTACGCATCCTTAGAGGCTGCCGTGGAAGTTGGTCGTCAGTTTGCTCATGAAAACTTTGGAACTCCCACACCCCTGGAGACTTTGAAATTATCACACATCGTGATTTTATTACTTATAATTTTTGTTGTATTAATATTAAAATAATGAAATTTCGGGGAAAAGTCGTAACATCTATGTATGAACATAACGATAAAAAATACATCAGATTACGAGTACCTCCCGAAATGGCACGAATTATTATACAGATAGAGTCTCGGAATAATTACAAACTCAACTCTGAAAACTATATTCAAAAAGATTTCTTTGACAACACCTTGACACTAAAAATTCCATTCCGTTACCGACGCGTCATGTGCCCCATGACAGGGAGGAAACCTATCCAAGAAGTTGTCACAGATGATGAAGTAGATGTAGATATAGAGTACACGGGTGTGTGGCACGCGTCAAACTACTCAGGACACTCGTGGAAAATTAAAAATATTCATATATATTAATGAGTACAAATTGGTCGGATATAAGGACAACGTATAAAAAACAAGTTGACAACTTACAATTAAATAACGACAACAAGACTCGTTATAAGAACCGGATTAATAACACATTCAACACAAACACGATGAAAAATATCGTCAATGAAGCAAAGGCTGCCAATGCGAGACGTGTGAACAACTTGACGGTGCGTGCAGCAAACATAAACTTGGGTCGTCAAAATGGTTTGAGTAACAAGGTCTCTGAGCGTATAGTTTCACTGGCTGAAAAAGCGTCGCGAGATACCACCAAGCTCCTTAAATCGGGTGAAATCGCGGATGCCATCGTGAGTGCGGTGGTTCTTATCAGTGGAGTACTTGGTAGTCAAAAAATAAACATAAACGCCAACAGAGTGCTCAACGTATTCCCGCGAGGATTGCCATACATGCAACCATACTTGTCTTCGACCTACACTATTGAAAAAATGACGAAACGCGCGGTATTCTGGTTTGCGCAGTACAAGACGAAGCAGTTTTCACCTTTGTACACATTATACGAAGAAGCGTTTTCTACTTTTGGTAAAAATAAAAAATCAAAAGTTGGCGAATACATGACATCTCTGTTCATCTACAGCTACTATGCATTCATCATCGCTGCGATGCCAAAGACACCTGAAAAATTGAAAAAGTTTATCAAAGGGACGCTCAAGGGATTATATCAAACGGTGGCCCATAGGTATACACTCTCTGTAGTGACACCTATTATTATTACACTTATGTATCAGGTATACGTTGAAAAATTAAAATTGCAAACGAGTGTGGCTTATAAAATCTATGAAACGCTCGTAGGACCTTTCGTGGAAGAACGAAGTCTGCAACTGCTGAGTGCAGGTGGTGGACTTCTCGCGAAGAAGGCACTTCCCTATTTTGCTAAAATTAAAGTGCGACAACTGGCACCCGCGCAATTCGGAACAGCTCTTGACATTGCGGTAGATACCATCGTAGATGCCGCGGAACAACGCGTACGAATTCAAGAAGTCAGTCCGGGTGGTACTATGAGAAATATGACACCGGGTGGGGGAGTGGCACGTACCGGTAATACACCCGTAGCAACACGTGCGAGGTCCAAGACGAAGACGAAGACGATCTTTGCTCCTTTCAATACTCCACCATCAACACCTAAGCGGACTCGATGACTTCCTGGTCTTCTTCACGCTCCTTCGGAAGGGCACCGGGGAGGTCAACTTCCTTGAGTCCATTTTTCTGAAATTCAACAAACACTCGGAGCATTCCCTCCATACGATGGACCTCTTGGGAAAGTTCTACAATTTGTCTTTGCAACTGTTTAATATTATCTTCAACACTGACGATGGCCATTTAATAAATTAAAGTTACGACCCTTTAACCTATTAAATGTTGACAAGGAGTGGATACATCATAGAAGGTAATGCCGAAATAAAAAAAGAATTGACTGTAAGACCTGAAGTCAATGGAGACTTTGGATTCCCTCCACCACCTTTTAAAGTTTTTAGAAAATCTAAGAATGGAATCTGCGTTCCAAGATTCTACGGAACTGCTAAGGTGGGAGAACCCACCGTTGACAAAAGACCCGAACCCACCAGAGTCAACCTCGCCTTCAATGGAACTCTCCGTGACGCCACCCATCAGAACGCCGCACTTGCTGCAGCTCTCAAAGCAGGTCACGGAGTTCTTTCACTCCCATGTGGGTACGGGAAGACCACGGTGGCGTTAGCCATCGCGTGCAAGTTGGGATACAGAACTATGATTGTCGTTCACAAAGAGTTTCTCGCCGCGCAGTGGGAGGAGAGGATTCGTCAATTTTGTCCAGGGGCATCTATTGGAAGAGTTCAACAAAATAAAAAAGAAACAAACTGTGATTTCATCATCGCCATGTTGCAAAGTTTATCTCTGAAAGAATATACTTTTGATGATTTTGATAGTGTTGGCACACTCATCGTTGACGAAGCCCATCACATTTGTGCAAAAGTATTTAGTCAGAGTTTATTCAGAATGTGTCCTCGTCACGTGTTTGGTCTTTCCGCCACCCCAGAAAGAAAAGATGGTCTTACAAAAGTTTTACACTGGTTCATGGGTCCAACATTTTTTGCCGTGGAACGGAAAAACCAAGCGCAGGTGGAAGTGTTTCCAGTGAAATACGAACACCCGATGTTTAAAAACCCCCCACCGTGCACGAGATTTGGTAAAATATCTCTGGTGAACATGATTACCGAACTCGTCGAGTGTCGGGACAGAAACAGGATGTTAGTAGAACTGATGAAGAAAGCATCGGCAGGAAGTCGTCAATTGCTCGTCCTCAGCGACCGTCGTCTACACTGCGAGATGCTTCACCAATGTTTCCCTAAAAACTCTGGTCTCTACATGGGTGGGATGAAAGAGAAGGACCTTCAAGAAAGTTCGACGAAAAAAATAATCATCGCAACATTTTCTCAAGCCCACGAGGGTTTGGATATCCCTACCCTAGACACGGTCATCTTGGCCACACCAAAGAGTGACATTCAGCAGAGCATTGGTCGTGTGATGCGAGAGACAAAGGGCAAACAAAACAATCCACACATCTATGACATAAGTGACCAGTGGAGTCTACTCACGGCGATGTGGTACAAACGTCTGAAGGTGTACAAGGCGGGTGGGTTTAAAATACATGGGAGTGGTGGTGAGCGCGCGACCACTTCTGAATTGCCTCAGGGAAAATGTTTATTTTTAAATATATCATAATAGTAGAAATGGCATTAGTGTCCCTCGTGAGTAAAGGGCTACAAGATGTGTACGTCAGTAATGATGAAAGTGATTACAGTCATTTTAAAATGAAATATAACAGACACACCAATTTTTCACAAGCCCCGAAACACATCGCCACCCTCGACGAAAACAACTGGAATTTTAAAATCCCCTCCGATGGTGACATCATCAACGCTCTTTGGGTAGAAGGGCACATCGTCGCGAATGTGTTTTACGAATCAACGATCGACCTGTACGTGGGTGGACAAAAAGTGGACTCCCAACCTTTTGAATACCTTTCAGACATTTGGACCAACTACCTGGCTGACACGTACACCAAAAGTACACAAATCAATAATAAAATATCTCAATCCGATACAAATTTCCAACCCCTCCACTTTTTCTTTTGTGACCACAAAGCCTTTTTACCTTTGTGTTGTCTGGCGTATCACGAAGTCGAGGTGAAAGTAAATTTTAAAGCGACAAACTTTTCAGCACATAACCGAACTGAAGCACAAAAGTCGTTGAAAGTATACGCAAACTTCGTGTACTTGGACACGCGTGAGAGAGAACAACTCGTTGGGAGACAAGTTGACCTACTCGTGACGCAGGTGCAGCAATTGCGAGCTCCCATGGAGACTGTCGTTGATAACGTGGTTGAAGAGGGTGGGTACAATAACATTGATATTTCTGCTTTTAATCATCCGGTGAAATCCATCTTTTTTGGTTTCAACGCATTATTGAATAACAAGGAGACGGACCGATTTACATTCAGGGAGTGTGATGTGCTCATCAATGGTCAAATATTATTTGAAAAAATGTCTCCAACATATTTTCACACCGTTCAAAATTATTTGAAATCAGCCTATGGAAACTCTGAATTTAACAATGAAAACTCCAATCCATTTTACACCCGTTTTTTTGCCTACCACTTTGGCCTCAATGCCTCAGAGTATTTCCCAAATGGCACGACAAACTTTTCACGTCTCGATTCAGTGAAACTCATCTTACGTGGTACAGAGAAAGGTTCGGCGAGACCGAGCGACCAGGATTTACAAGTGATGGCGGTCTCATATAATGTGCTTCGTCTAAAGGATGGAATGGGTGGAATTTTATTCGGAAGTTAAAGTAGAACATGGTCTTCTTAGGGAGCACAGGGAAATTTGACCAAGTTACCCTTGTTCGGCTTGACCCTCAGCGTCCCACAGAGGACTTGAGTAATCAGGTGGAGCAAAACATCTTCACAGGGGACTTGGAAGCTTCAAATGTGTTCACTTCAAATATTGGTATTGCAAACTTGTACCCTGAACACAACTTTTCCCTTGGGAGTAATTTGTGGATGAACGATGCTGGAACGACTGTTGTGAACATCAAAAAGAGAACGGAACTTGAGCAAGCTTTCGTGAGCACCCAGTTTGGTGTGAATACGACATCCGCCGTGTTCCCGTTTCAGGTGAATGACACAAACAGGGTGTATGTTGATAACCAAGGCGACCACCTGTTAGTCGCTGAAGGGAACATTTTGTGTTCAAATCTCATAATCTCTCAGGGTATCAGTGCCGATGGAGATATCAGACTCACGGGTAATATTTCAGCGACAAAGATTACTATTGATGAAGGGTTAGAATTCGGTGCAAACTTGGTGATTGATGACGTCGGCGACCCCGTGTTCCAGGTCACGGGGAATGTAGATACCATCGGTGATATGACGGTGTATGGAAACCTCTATGTAGAAGGAAATGTCTACATCACAGATACATCCATCTATGAGCGCGCAGAAAACCTCTCGGTGACGAACGCTATTTTGGAAGTAGGTTCGGGTAATGACACTGGGACCTATGATACATCTGTGATGTTTCATCAAGACCCTTCAAACGTATTCATTGGATATTTCCCAGGCGCTGGTGGTGAAGAAATCAAAGTTGGGCGAACTATTTCTGGACCCGCGGAAGAAAACATCACAGTCCTCACTGATTCAAATGTTGATGTACACATTTACGGGAACCTTTACGCGTCGCATAACTTGGGTGCGGGGAACATTGCACCCGTGCACAACTTGGATGTCGGTGCCAATTTATGGGCTCACGACACGGCGTCGAATGTGTTGTATGTGTCTGGAAATGTATACGCCGATAGGATGACTTTTGGACACGGATTTAATTTAGGTTCAAACGTCGTGGTCGATGATGCCGCGGCGAATGTGTTCCAAGTGGATGGGCGCGCGGCGTTCACCACCGTGTTTGCCACGGAGCGCGTTGGCATCGCAAACACAAACCCAATACACACCCTATGCATTGGTTCAAACATTCACATGCACGAAGTTGGTGCAAACCTAGCTATGTTTCATGGGAATGTGGTGAGTACCCGCTTCATGGCAAATGATAGGGTGGGTATCAGGCAGTACAGCCCCGATGAAGCCTTACACGTTGGAGGGGATGTGCGTCTCGGTGGCAAAGCGGGCACAGATGCCAATGAAGATAAAACAATCAAATCAACGGGTGGTATTGTCGTGCACGCCGATGATTATGGGTCAGATAACACAAACAACAGTCTCACATTGAAAGCGGGAGCTGTGGCGGCGAATGTGAGTGTCATCGAAGTGTCCTCTGGTGCCACCGATGCCACGAAACAGTTTATCAAGTTCAAGACGAAAAACAAAGAACACATGGTGATGAACTCTCTCGGTATGATTGGCATTTCAAACACCAACCCATCCGCAAATCTCACCGTCGGTGGAAGTGCGCACGTCGTTGGGAGTAATGCGTTAACTCTCGGTGACCCGTGGGGTGGGAACACGACATTGCGTTCTTACGTAGACCCAGCTGTTGGACACACGTACGTGCAAAGCCGTGTGCTCTCTGGTAAGGGTTTTAACATTAACGTGAGTTCTACGGGTGTTGTCGGAAACCCTAAGATGACGATATTAGAATCTGGCCGAGTTGGCATAGGGACGACTATTCCCCAACCCCTGGGTCTCCAGGTCACTGGGAATGTGTTCGTAAACTCGCAAGTCGTGGCGAGAAATAATTTTTATCACGAAACATGTCCCATGACAATTACAAATACCAAATTAGCAAATGTTGGTGATAACATGGAACCAGTGATTCAGCTGTGTCGGGACGCCACCGCTGGTACGACGCAAGGTGCTCGCGCGACACTCTCCGTTGGGAAACACGCGATTGAAAATAACACCTCTCGCACACGTCTTGATTTTAACTTGGCTGATGGTAATTATGCGACGACAAATCGTATCATGACCATGCTCTCTGCTGGGTTAGTTGGTATTGGAACACACACACCCAGAAGCAAACTTGAAATCCACTCTTCTGGTTCAGAAAATCCACTGACAAATGGTATTCTTGTGTACAATCCAAATGACGCGGACAATGAAGATGCCATCGTGTGCATGGAAGTCAACGATGCGGGTGGGGATGCATTTAGTAGCTATAAAGTGACGACCGGCGCAACCACGGGTTGGTCAGTGGGTGGAGCTTTCAGTGATAGTTCTAAATTTAAAATTTCAAACGATGCGACGACATTGAATACGTCAACCTATTTTGTCATAGATAACGTGGGGAATGTTGGTATTAACTCAAATGCACCCACCGAAAAGTTGGATGTAAACGGTGATGTGAAAATTGGAAATAAACTCACGTTCAGAGGGGTCACCGCGGCATCGGATACTTCAGATACAACATTTTTACAAGAAAAAGCCTACGGTACTCAAGGACGCACAGAGTTGGTATTATTCAAAACAGATAACTCCGAGGGAAGTGAAGGCCCTGACCAGATTCGACACATCGCGGCGAGACATGTGTTCAACACCTACAGCAGTTCTGGTGCCATCACACAAGATAACATAGACGACATTTTAGGTGATGCAGCTGACATCGCGGCCATTGACTATGAAGTAAAACCAGTACTGAGTGTTGAAAAGGAGAGACGTGTGCTCATCAACTCCACCGAAGATGACTTGGCCACGGACACACGTTTGTACGTGGAAGGGAACATTAAAGTAAAAGAGGGTAATTTCATAGATACTTCAAATTTACACATTCTCTCAGACACCACCAGTGGTGACAATTTCATAAAATCTTTGGAACAAAGCGACCTCTCGTTCCAATTTGGCCAAACCGGTGATTTTGAACGCATGCGTGTTCAAAACGATGGTAAAGTGCTCATAAACAGTGGTGAAAGTGCCGTGACCGCTTCACACACACTCCACGTCCACGATGATACCGAAAGTGATGTCACCCTCCTCAACCTAGAATCTGCACCCGGAGACAGTAGTTCAAAATACACCGCGATGCAAGTTGTGACAAACACTGGGTATGGTGGCTTTTTGCGAGCACAAAAAGGTGCTGCGAGCAATGCTTTCGTTGTGGGATACCTGGACAATGATACACAGGTAGATGCCCTGTCAATCATTAAAACTGGGCAAGTTGGTATCGGTACATCACAACCAAAGGCGAACATTCACCTGTATAACAGCAACTTATTGGTGGAGCACGCGACGAGTAATGCCTTGATCGAATTCAAAGCTGGTGCGGCGACATCCAACATTTACATGAGTAATGACGACGATGACTTGTACCTGTACCCATCGGGTGGTAACGTCGTCGTACAAGGGTCGTTGACTGTTCAAGATGACATCATCTTCGGTGGTCGCATTGAATTCGGTGATGCCGTCGGTATCGGTGTCGTCACACCATTGGCACCATTACACGTGGCTGGTGGAACTATTTTCAACTCCGATGCGGTTTCTAAAAAACAGTACAGTTCAACGTTTAGCGTTCTCGACACACAAGGTAAAAATATCATTCTCACCTTTGGTAACGGGGCGTTCTACGCTAAAATTACCGCCATACTTAGATATGCCGCTGATGGCAAATACATGAGTACGATGATTCTTGAGGTGCAAGGTGGGCATTCAGATGACACACAAACATCATCAATACCAATCGCCATCGGTACAAAAAATATATTCAGTGGAACAAATCCATATCCATGGAGTCAAACAGTCACGAAGACGGCGACGACAATTTCCATGGTACCACACAACACATCACCCCGCGGTGGTCTCGCACTGACGGCGTACTATTATGACTTTTACATTGAACTCATGACCGCTTCTGGTGGTAAACTCATAAACATTAAAGCAAACACAACGACTAAATCTTCGTTTACATACTAAACTAACTTTACCACGAAGGAAATCGTGGGAGAGTGAGTGAATTTTTACATCGCATCGAGCAAAGCGAGCACGATGACACCAACGATGAAGAAAAGAATGACGTAGTTGCATTCAGTCTCTTCCTCCATCGTCGGAACAACTTCCTGTTTTTTTGGGGGAGGAGAGGTGCGACGAGGTGGCGCCTCCTCCTCCAGTGGGCACATACTTAATGCCATCATCCTGTGTTATAATATCTAAAGATTTATTTCTGTCTTCTTCTTACGGCCTCTCTTCTTCGGCGCTGACTTTTCCTGAACAGTCACCTCTTTGACATCACTCTCCTCTTCCTGTTGCAAAATGTCTTCTGTGACGATGTCGGAGATGTCATCGTCCACATCTTCCACGGTCTCTTCCTGCACCAACTGGGGAGAGCTGTTCATGGGCGGCGGTGGGGGCATCATGATATTACCCATCAAGCTGCTGATGTCAATGCCTGGACCTTGCATCTCGTACGCACCCCCTGCACCACTCGGTCCACCGTCGGGTGTACTTCGCGGCTTGGTGTTTTGTACCGCACTGACCATCTGCTGCGTGAGTCCTGGGTTTTGCTTGAGAACATCTTGAATATTCGGAATAGCCGCCTTGAACATAGAATTGGTGAGATGGAACATCATAGCCGACCCCCCAACCATCATCAATAGCTTGACTTCGGGTGCGACATGCATCTTTTCGCCATATTTAACGTGCAATTCCTCAAAAACGCCATCGTAGTCGTCCAAGTTTTCCATAATAGATTCAGACCAGCCATCGAGTTGGAGCTCAAACGGATTGTACCTCTTATTTAAGAATTCCAAACCAGTAGCAGTGGCCATGAGGGCACGTCTGCTAAATTTGATACTCTGGTCAACGTCGATCGTATAGGTGATACGCTTGTACTCACTTCTCAAGTCTTCGATCGGGCTGTACGCGTTCAACCGTTTGTTGACGTTGAAACCCTTACGTTCAAGTCTCGTGAGTTTGTTCAACAAATCACTCTTCTCTTCATCAATGGATTTGTACCCCTTCGATGGCTGTTCCTCCTGGTACGTGGGTCCACCACCACCACCACCCATCTGGGGGTATTCGTCGTCGTACCCTTCATCGACTTCACCAAAGTCATCCTCAGGTTCCTCGTTGTATTGTGGTTGTTGTTGTTCGTTTTGTTTGTACGGATTGACAAAGGCGTCAATCTCTTCCTGGTGTTGCATCGCAGGCGACGGTCGCGGTCTGAAGTTTTGACCAGGCCTCGGCACCTTTTTAGGTCGAGGGGTAGAAATTTGAATTTCATCCATCAGCCGCTGCTCATCATCATCTAATTTCATGACATTAGTTTCACCTCTGTCCAGAATAATTTCACCGTCCATCTAATGTATTATCTTTAAAAGTAATCAAAATCTTTAACGCACTTTACTTTATTTTCTCAATTTATAGTATCAAAAAATGTTCAACCTCAACAAGACGAACCGTAACGCCTTGACGCTCATCGGCACCCTCATCCTGGTGGTCTTTGTGTTGATGACTTCCCGAAGCTACTACACACCGATGCCTTTGACCATCAAAGCGAAGAATGAAGGCTCTTTGTTTGACCTCCCGTACGACCTGAAGTGTGTCGCGGGAAGTGGCATGGAAGGCGAAAGCACGTACTCCATGCGCAAGGCTGGTGGCGTGTGCGGTGCTGAAAAGTTGGTGCGCGAGCAAGCTGGATACGAAATTATCTAAGATACTAGTATAAATAATGGCATTGGTAACTTCCGATACCACAATCCCTGACCTCGCCTATGAATATCACACCATCACCGTCGATAGCATAGGTCAGGCCAGTGCGAATACATTCGTGGCACACCTGCAAAACCCTCTTCGCAACGTCGTGCAAGCCCGTCTTCTCGCCGCACACGTCCATGCGAACCTTCAGACCGAACACCTCTACCTGTCCATCGACGAGTTGGACACGCACTTTAACGACCGTGCCGCCATTCCCGGTACATCCAACGTGCACACAGGACAGGGGAACATCTCTGTGGTGCGAAGTTCCTTCGGGAGCATCATCACGGAGAGTGCGACACATGGAAATGGAAACACCCTCATCACATTCAAGGATAACTATCCCGTGGTGGCGCAGTACATCGACCCGATTCGTCGCATCGATAAGTTGACCGTGACCCTTTTGGACCAGAATGGGAATACCATTAAAAATTCATCAGACGCGGGTGCAAACTTTTTTGTGATTCGTTTTGTTTGCAGGAGACCGAACCTTTAATTTTTCTTAATATAATATAACAATGTCTTCGGGCATCACGCAACTCGTATGCCTGGGCGCTCAAGATGAATGGATCTCGAGCGAACCAGAAATGAGCCATTTTTCCGCCACGTACAAAAGACACACACCTTTCGCACAAGCCATTGAAAAACAACAAATTCAAGGCGCTGTGCGCTCGAACTCGTACTCGTCAATCACACTCGGACGCAACGGAGACATGTTGGGGTACACCTACTTTACAGTCGATGATGGAACGACGACTTTTGAAATTTCAAACTGGACAGAGCTCATTGAATCTGTACAACTCGTCATCGGTGGCCAGGTTATAGATGAACAGACGTCTGATTTTTCTCAATACGTCGCCCTCGATATGCTCGCCAAAAACACATCCAAAGGGTCCCTTGGCCCTGGTGGTCGTTCCTCGTGGTTTTACCCACTGAGATTCTTCTTCTGTGAAGCCGTGGAATCTGCCATCCCCATGTGCGCGCTCCAGTATCAAGAAGTCGAGTTGCGCATTCGTTGGGGCCCACTCGCCGGAAACTACACGTGGGAGTGCCACAGCAACTATTATTTCTTAGATGCCACAGAGAGAGCGCAAATCGCCGGTCAAACGGTGGACATGCTCATCTATCAAATTCAATCAACTGCACCATCATACGAACTCACGCAAGAACTCACATTTAATCACCCCGTGAAGTTTATCGCCTCATCAAACATCTTCTCTGGAAGCACCCTCACAGCACCTAATAATAGAATTAAACTTTCAGTCAATGGTGTTGAACTCGCCCCATTCAAATGGGCCAGACCAAACTTTTTAGACGTCCCTGCGTACTATCACACCACATCGGTGTCATCCCCCGATGTATTCCTTCACAGCTTTGCAAATAACACCAGCACCTTACAACCGACCGGAACACTTAATTTTTCACGAGTGTCATCATTTAAAATCCACAGTGAATCCAGAACTCTCATAGATAAAATTTATGCATGTTCCTATAACATTTTGACGATACGAAATGGTATCGGTGCCCTTCGTTTTGCAAATTAAAATACCCCTTTATATAAATGGTGAAGAACCTTAATACCGTGGAGCGCGGAGAGAAGGTTCGCATTGGGAAGCTCCAGCCCCACACACAGGCTGAGAACTCCGTCATTGTGAACGCTTCTGACACCACAGTGCAAGCACCACATTCGGGTACGTTTGTGTCTCCAATCAGATACGACACAGTAGCTACTACGAATGTCCTCGCGTATGATACTGCGACGAATGAAATCGTAACGACACAAGTCGTGGCAGTTGATAAAACTCTTCAGTATGTCACCGAAACTGGGAACACAACAACAGAGGTTGTACAGTTCACAAATGGGTTCGTCTCCTCTGGTCCAGTGGGTCTAGCAGGGAACACCGAACCCGCACATTCATTAGATATTGGTTCAAATGTATACATTGATGACACGTCATCATCTGGAAATGTTTTTTTCGCCAGAGGCAATGTATACATCGAAGGAAATCTCACAACTTTTGGAGAAACAACTTTAATTTATTCTCAAAATATTTCCGTCAAAGACCCAATCATTGAGTTGGGTCAAAACAATGTCAATGAAAATTTGTTGTATGACCTCGGCGTCCTCATGAAAAGACCCGGTGAAAACGTCGGTGTCGTGTACCGAGAAGCTCAAGACGAGCTGTTTGTGGGGTACACACCAAACACCGCATCTGAAAGATTTATTACGAGCTCTTCAAATCTCGTGACCATGAACGTCGTCGGTGATGTGTACGCCAACGCCTACTTTGGCGATGGACGCACACTCACAGGGGTGGCTTTTAAAGCACACCTCGAAGACAACGTCTCACGTATTGAAGTATTAGAGACTGATGCATATTCGAACGCACTGCGTGTCTCCAATTTGGAAACGCAAATGTCCTCTAACGGTATTAGAGTTGGGAACTTAGAATCAAATTTAGCAGCAAATAGTGTGAGGATTAGTAATTTGGAGTTTAATCTTCAAAATAATTCTCAAAGAATTTCTACACTCACCGCCTATCATACATCTAATGTTTTACGCATCCAAGATTTAGAAGCAAATGTGAATACAAATATTCACACACGTCTCAACAATTTAGAAAGCAATCTCACAGATAATAGCAATAGAATCACAACATTAAGTGCACGGTTGGAAGATAACAGTTTTAGGATTTCCGTAAACACTGCAAACATCGCAAACTTGCAAGTGACCTCGTCAAATAATTTTGCAAACATTGCGTTGTTGCAAACATACGCACTCTCAAATAGTATTAGAGTGACGACATTGGAAACATCCCTTCAAAGTAATGCACTGTTGTTGAACGATGCCGTGTCAAACCTAGCAGCAAACAGCGTACGAATCAGTGCCCTCGAAGTGCTTCCAGACCAGCTCGCTGATAACAGCGCACGTATCAGTGCCCTTGAAGTGGACCCAGAGTTTGAAGGCATAATCACAGGTGATGGGGGGAACATTTCCAATCTCACCCTCCAATACATCTCCGACATGGGAAATACAACATCGAACACCCTCCATCTCACCGGTGGAGTGTCCCTAAAGACGGATGGATTTGTTGGTATCAATGTGGAACCCCAGTATGAGTTGCACGTTGGCGGAGATATTCAGGTGGATGGTAATTTAAATTCATCTTTTTTTACCACAAATGGAACATTAAATAGAATTTATGGAAACACTGTCGTTGATGGGAACACAACAATTCAAGGAAATCTCGTAGTTCATGGGTCCACATCCTACCTGTACTCTGAAAACGTGTTCATTCGCGACCCAATCTTAGGGTTAGGGAACAATGGTTTGGCCGATACAGGTATCATCATCGGTGTACAAAGCCCTGCGAATGTCGTCTTTGGCTACGATGCTAGTGAAACGGAATTCATCGTCGCCCATAGCACCGCGAGTGTCGATGGTGTCTCTTTAACCCCAGACCCAACGAATCCAATCAATTTCCATGTCTACGGTGACGTCGAAGCCAATACAATTACCGCACAAGCCGATGTCATCGTCGGTGGGAATCTCGAAGTGCGAGGCAATACAACATTTTTACAAGTGGACAACCTCGCCGTAGATGACGCCATCATTAAAATTGCCGCAGGAAATGAACTGACGACGTTAGACTCCGGTGTGGTCATGGAAAGGGCTGAAGCCAATGTCGCCATGGTGTACCGAGGCCACGAAGATGAGTTGATGTTTGCGTACACCACCGATGATGCCGCGGGTGTAGACATTACCCCAGACCTCTCTAAACACATGAACGTTCACGTCTATGGAAGTTTCTTTGCCGACAAAAGTATTAATGTAAATAGTAATACATTTATTAGTGAAACTGGTGAAGTGACGGCAAACATTTATTTTGGAGATGGTGGTCTCCTCTCAAATATAACACAAACACTTCAAGGTATTACAGATATCGGAAACACAACAAGTCAAACACTTTTATTAACCAACACAAATGAAGCCATCAATGCAACTTCAAATATTGTCACCGATGGGTACTATTTTGGTAATGGTGAGTTTTTAACTGGAATTTCAAATGCAATCACAACAAATCAATACATTTCATCCAATGTGAACATATTAAATGATAATATTGATTCAAATATTTCTACGGTCCGTGATTATATCACCTCCAATGTAAATATTTTAAATGATAACATAAGTTCAAATCTTTCCACAGTGAGAACATATATCACATCCAATGTGAATATTTTAAATGAAAATATTGATTCAAATATTTCTACGGTCCGTGATTACATTTCATCTAATGTTGATATTTTAAATGAAAATATTGATTCAAATCTTTCTACGGTCCGTGATTACATTTCATCTAATGTAAATATTTTAAATGA
>Ga0222719_10000890_pt1 | contig 29693 bp, 32 predicted proteins | sample C33_34DmetaG_FD_165039 | JGI IMG/M metagenome (GOLD analysis project Ga0222719, IMG submission 165039) | Estuarine water microbial communities from San Francisco Bay, California, United States - C33_34D | ecosystem: Environmental > Aquatic > Marine > Unclassified | place: USA: California... | reverse complement strand
TGAAAAAAAAGAAAACACACAAAACACAGATAAAAAACAACAAGATGGTGCCATGGATGCTATAAGAGAAAGCATAGACAACGCCAAACCCGGTGGACGGGTAAAGTGTGAATTTTAAACTATAAGATCCAAAATTGTCTGCAGTTTTCCTTTGATACTCTTGTTATTAAGAGTATTCCTCAAACCAGCATGTAAGTTTTTTGGCCAGCATTCAAAGGCACACCAGGCATAACTGGAGTGTTCATGATTTAATTTTGGCAAAAACTCATCCTGTACCGCAATCACATATGTGTTGAAATAAAATTTTTGATCGTTGGAAGTGAATAATTCCAATGGTATCACTTTTTTAAATGTTGGAGTCGAACCCACCTCTTCGTTAATTTCTCTTTTTAATCCCGCGAAAGCACTTTCCTCAAAACGGTTTTTTCCACCCGCTAACCCCCATAGGCCTTTAGTTTTTCCTTCTGTTCTCTGAAGAAATAGGAACCGTTTGGTGTTGACCGCATAGAACAATGCTCCTGAACAAACTATACTTTTTTCCATTTAATTATTATAGCACGAGTGTCCACTTGCCAGCAACATATATTCCTTCATAACTTTTGACCCATGTTCCGTCTGTGAATTTATATTGTATGCCCGTGTTTAGATTGGTAACATATGCCAGCGTCGAATCGGGATCCGATGCGTCCCACACAACGTCCCATTCGTCATTTGTTGCGTCGTACTGGATTATATCATTTTTGCTGGCTGGTCTGTGTTTCCATTTTTGAGAAAAGAACCAGGATTTATCTGCGGTGTTATCTGTGTCGCTGGCCACTTCATCTGTGTCATCCGCACCGTCTGTCCTCAGTTTTCCTATGTCTTCCGTGATTAGGTATCTGGTACCATCTTCGGGAGAACTTCCAGGATCAAAAGTCAACGGATTCACTATCTTGCTTACTGCAGTCAAGGTGTTGGCAGGTATAGTATCACTATCTATACTAAAAACCAGAATGGATTCGTCTAGTGGCGAGGGAGCGATGGTTCCTACCACTTCGTTTCCGTTTTCCTGCTGTAATTTAACCTGAGATATACCGTTCGTTATTTTTCCATACTGATTCAATAATGTATTCCAATTAATTGGTGGTCCAAAAACCGAAAACGGATCAAGATCAGAATTTGCTTTTGCTCCTGTGTAATAACCATCACCACCAGAAGACACATTAATACCAGTGGTGCCCAATAGTCGTAATTGGTTTCCAGTAAGTAGAACATTGAAACTGCCCGGTGTGATGTAACTCCTGGATAGTAACGATCCATCTATAAGTCCTTTTGATATGCCTCCATCGTCGTCGTACACGCTCATAATAATTTTTTCTATAACCCCCAATTTAGAAACTTTTACAGGTGGTGATAACCAAATAGGCATGCTGAAAGACATACTGGCAACATCTATCTCCGACTCGGCACCTACCGGTATCGTTCTCGAACTGAAATTTACACCCGTCAGTTCGATGTAACTCAACGATGTCCAGTCTATGTAATTGTCTGATTTTTGAATTTCAAAATCCGGATTGAAAAGATACAGTATCTGTTCCAATATCTGCAATTTCATATCGGTATTTGTTGTGAAAATATCTGCCTGTACTTGAAGCCTGAACGGTGATGGCATGACTTTTTCGATGGTGTATCCTGCTCCGAGATTATTGTTGAACGTGCCGTCGTCATTTCTATCACGCTGTTTCAAATGTTGCTTTTCTATGTGATAGGGATTCTGCATCCTGTCTCTGTCATATTCTAGATTGGTGATGTAAGCGGCTATCTTTGGAGCATAAACCAAAGAATTTTCTGAATTCTGTTTGAGAATGTTGGCAACTTGCCTAGTGACGTCTCCATACACCACAGGAACCTGTTTCAGAGAGATCTGTCCATCGGCCCCCTTGCCGACCTCGATGTTGAAATTACTTAATACCCTTATGAATTGAGTTAAAAATTTCCTTATTTGTCCTTCGTAAAAATGTAACATTAATCATCGGCCTTTGGTTTAAGTGCATCAGTTAACGACTGCCTTTGTTCCACGGTCAATCCATTAATGGTGCTACTCGAGGTGTTGTTAATAAATGATGTTTTATAAGTGGATCTGCTGTCGTTGTTTGTGGTAGTCAATCTAACAGCATCTTCGACTTTGACCCATCTAGTGCCATCGTAACGGAATAATCTATTAGGCAGGTAATCTGTTCGCAGAAAATAGTCACCCTGGTCGACTCCCGAAATAGGAAAACTTGTTCCATGCCCGGACACATAACCGTTGGGCGGTATTCCGTCACCGTCGATGTAAAAGCCATAATGACTTGCGGCGGGAGTGTCGAGCACAGCGTTTATGGATTGATCGGAACTGGCACTACCTTCTGAGATACCTTCTTTTCTCACGTTTCCTCGTTCGTCTATAGGAGTAACATAGTACTGCTTGTAATTGAATCCAGATTTTGGTGCATCTGCTTCTGCTTGTGACACGATCTGTGTGTTTATTTCTTTTTCTCTATTATAAGTGCTCATGTATGAACTTAGGCTATTTCCAGTATCACCGACTTCTTTATCCAGGATATCTTTATATTCTTGAGAATCAACAATAGATTTCAATTTCAATCGTAATAGGTGAGGCCACCAAGTTTGCGAAAAACCTTCCGCCGCTCTATTCACATCTTCTATGACATAAAACCTTTTGAGTGCTATAGGAATGTTTTCGTCTAAGGAAAAATCATCTTTCATGTGTGGCAATTCTAATACATCGCCCGACATTGGTTTCCTGCCAATTCTTTCAACGATATCATTGAGGTGCACAGTCATAAACACTGTGTCATTCTGCAGGAACATTCCAAACTGGCTGAGATTAAAATCAATATCCTGCACATTGTAGATACCTCTAACAATGTAAACATCTTGCGAATATTTCCTGTCTCTGTTTTCTAAAAACAGGAGGTCTTGAATGGTTCTTTCGTTCAAAGAGTCCCCAGAATAATGAGGTTGTGTAGGTGATGCATCACCATCCTTGGTGCCTGTTTCTCCCTGATTGTAGGGGCCTAAATATTTGTGAAGATATACATCGGTCCCTCCGACTGTGAACATCTCTTTGATGTTCTTGTCAAAAAATTTGTAATCATTGCCTTTTTCTGGCTTATACAATGAAAGTCTTGGCATATCACACATATTTATTGAAAGGAGCATTACCATAAATATGTGTATGTCAGAATTACAGACCGCACAACAAGAGATATTTGATTACGTCAAAAACAACCTCGGTGAGGGCATGATAGACGTAGAATTAGACCCAAAACACTATCAAACAGCACTGACTAGAGCCGTTGATAGATACAGGCAACGTTCATCAAACGCAACTGAGGAATCATACAGTTTTTTAGAACTGAAAGAAAATCAAAACAAATACATACTTCCGGATGAAATAATCAATGTCAGACAAGTGGGTAGAAGGACAGTCGGATCCAGGACCGAGGGTGGACAAGGAGGAACATTGTTTGAACCTTTCAACTTGGCGTACACCAATACCTATCTATTAAGGGCAGGGGCAACCGGTGGTTTAGCAACCTATTTCGCATTCGCCAGTTATCAAGAACTTGTTGGCAAAATGTTCGGATCCTTCATACAGTTTCATTACGACAACGCGACAAAAACCTTGACAATAACACAAAGGCCGAGAGCAGATTCCGAAACGGTTGTGCTCCATTGCGATAATTTTAGACCAGACATAACTTTGTTCAGAGACATTTACTCCAAACCATGGCTGAGGGACTACACCCTAGCAGTCTGTAAAACAATGCTAGGTGAGGCAAGAGGCAAATTTAACACCATAGCAGGACCACAAGGAGGAACAACTTTAAACGGAGACGTCTTGAAACAGGAAGGCCAATCCGAAATGGAAAGATTAGAACAAGAAATCAACAACTATCAAGAAGGTGGCTCACCTTATAGTTTTGTTATCGGTTAATTCACACAATTTCAATATTAAATACACAAGAAAAAAGGCACAAGAAAGGCAGTACATTATGGCAAACAAAAAGAAATACTTTTCTAAATTATCTCAACTATCTTTCAGACAATTGAAACAACTGACAATAGGTCTCGAAGTTCTACTCAAGGCAGGACCAAATTGGAAAATAACATATCATATGTTGTCGGCAGTTAGGGAAATCAAAAAAGAACTTGAAAAAAGACTGAAGAACTGTTAATATAGTTCTTTATGCTTATAGGTATCGTTGGATTAATAGGATCCGGTAAAGACACTGTTTCTAAGAGACTGGAAACCATGCATGGTTTCCGTAAAGATTCATTTGCCAAAAGTCTCAAAGATGCCGTTTCATGTATGTTCAATTGGGACCGTGAGATGTTGGAAGGTAAAACCGACGAGAGCAGAGCATGGAGAGAAAAGCCCGATAAGTTCTGGAGTGAAAAATTTGGAAAAGACGTAACTCCACGTTGGGTGCTTCAACATTTTGGAACAGAGGTAATGCGTGAAAATATGTTGGACTCGATATGGATAGATAGTTGCATGTCTAGGTACAAGGGAGAGAACACAGTTATCTCGGATACACGGTTTGAAAACGAAATAAAAACAATACGAAATAATGGTGGCAAGATTATTTTAGTCAAAAGGGGACAGGATCCTGAATGGTTTGTATCATACGTTGAAGGAAATATTGCGCCAACCAACGTACACTATTCCGAGTATGCCTGGGCGAAATCTGATTTTGATTACACAATAGAAAACAATGGCACGTTGAAAGACCTACACCAAAAGGTCGATGCCGTTATTCATCAACTTCAAGATCACCAATAGTCCAACCTAAATCTTGGGTGCTTTTTAGGCGTTGGCAATTAGCACAAATCGTTTTAAGATTGAATATGGTTACATTACTTCTATTGCCATCTATGTGATAAACGTTCAACTGTTGGTGTATCACCGCTTTGAATCCACATAGCTCGCATTTGTTCTTTTTTTTGTATCCTGCTTTCTGCCATTTTGCTAACACATTTGTTTTGAGTTTTTTCTGTTTTCGAATACAGGTATCACACTGTGTCCTATAGTAGATTTTGCCATTTTTTGAATAGGCGTATGCCCTAGGTTTAGAAAGACAGTTTGTACATAAAGGTCTACGCATTTACATATTTACGTGCCCTATATAGGCACCAAAAAACAAATAATTATGCCTACTTTTACCGCATACGCAATAAATACATCTAGTTACACTTGCAAGGAGAACAAGAATGGCATTAACATCACCAGGAGTAGAAGTTTCAGTAATAAACGAAAGTTTCTACGTTCCAGCAGATGCTGGTACAACACCACTTTTTATAGTGGCAACACAACAGGACAAATCAAATGGTGCCGGCACAGGTACAGCCGCTGGAACCACAACCACTAACGCTAACACAGTATATCTTATTTCATCTCAGAGAGAATTAACAGAAACTTTCGGAGATCCAAAATTTTATACAGATGCTTCAGGCAATCCAATCAACGGTTATGAGTTGAACGAATATGGATTACAAGCGGCTTATTCATTTTTAGGAATAGCCAACAGAGCATTCGTTCTAAGGACCAACATCGACTTGGCAGAACTGTCAGGCAGTGCTACGGCGCCAACCGCTTCTCCTACTAACGGCACTTACTGGTTCGACCTTAGCACAACTGTTCCTGGTTTATTTGAATGGAGCAAAACTGATCAGGCATTCACCGCGGTTACTCCGATCTACATCACATCAACAGATGATCTTGTAGGCGGTGTGTCTACAGGAGCACCAAAAACATCTATTGGATCAATTGGTGATTACGCTATCAACACTACACACGTAACAAACAAGACTTATTACAAAAATGACTCAAATGCTTGGGTACAAGTTGGAAGCCAAAATTGGCACACTAGTCATCCAGTGATTGAGGGCACAGCAACATCCGGAGTTTTAGTAAATGGGAACTCGATTGTTATCAATGGAGTCACTGTTACTTTATCTGGAACTAATTTTGCGGCACTAAAAACATCTATTAACGGTGCTAGTATTCCAAACGTAACTGCTGATGTAGATTCAGTGACAGGAAAATTCCAGTTATTCCACAATGGCAGAAATGTCGGCGATTCAACCGGTGCCAATTCTATCAGGATTGAAAACGTATCAGGAACAATTTTAACAGTAACAGGTATCACAGCAGGTCTTTACAACGGAGTCCAATTACTGCAGGCTCCACACACTTCAAGACCAGAATGGAAAACAGCGGGCGAAGATAGACCTACAGGCAGTGTTTGGTTTAAGACCACAACTGCTAACTCGGGAGCCGATGTAGTTGCAAAACTTTACAGTTCGGCAACAGGTGTTTTCTCAACAGTTGATGCTCCACTTTATGCCACAAACCATGCGGCGATATACGGACTAGATCCGGTCAACGGTGGTACAGTATTGGCGGCTGGCGATCTATACACACAATACAATATAACAGAACAAAGTATATTGGAAGACCAAGACACAACTCCGGCACTACAAGATTTTCAAATCTTTAGATTCGAAGGTGGTGCTACCACAATTACTTCAAATGATACATCACCTAGTTTCACTAGTTCACACAGTTTCTACATTCAAGAAAGTATCAAGGCGCAGTCAGCATTGAATACAGCAAAACTTGTGACACTGGGAGGAACAGGCGCAGATGACTTTGTGGCGGCAGTGAGTGCGGCTGGGTTGACTAACGTGTCAGCAGAAGTATTATCAACAGGAGCAATAAGAATGACACATGCTCTTGGTGGAGAGTTCAGAATGTGGCAAGTAACAGGCACTGCGTTAGACGACGCGGGATTTGGAACAGCCAATGGTCACTCATACGGAACCTACACACAAAATTCTGCAACATTAGTTGACAATTTATACGACGTTCCGGCAGGCTACACAGAAGATTCTAGCCAACCGGCAACAGTAGTTGCGTCAAATTGGAAAAGATTGAGTTATACTGCTTCTACTTCAGCACCAACAAATGAGCCATCAAATGGAACATTATGGTACAACACAAACTTAGACGCAGACATAATGACACACAACGGAACTACTTGGGTTGGGTATCAGAACGGTACAGATCCAAACGGTACCTCGTTGTCTGCAACAGATCCAAATGGACCTCAGTTCTCAGCAACAAAACCAACAACACAATCAGATGGTACGGCGTTGGTTGATGGAGATCTTTGGATTGACACATCGGATTTGGAAAACTATCCACTTATATACAGATACGACACTACGTTAACAGATGGTTCGGACTTTGTTTTGATCGATAACACAGATCAAACCACTGAAACCGGAATTGTTTTCGCAGATGCTAGATCTAACACGTCATCGGCAAAAACAGATTCTAACAGCACAGGCGGTGCTCCGACAGAAAGCACAATTAAGAATCTTTTATCGGACAATTTCCTAGACCCGGATGCTCCGGACCCTTCATTGTATCCAAAAGGAATCTTGCTGTTCAACACAAGAAGATCTGCCTACAATGTAAAAGAATACAGGAACGGATACATTACTACAGCAAACTATCCAGGTTCTGGTAGCACAGGAAAAGGAAACATTAGATTCAGCAATGAATCAGTTGCCAACTATTTTCCTGATAGATGGGTTACAATTTCTAGCAACAATGACAACGGCTCTGGCACATTTGGAAGAAAAGCACAGAGAAAAGTTATTGTACAGCAACTGAAATCGGAAATGGATACCAATCAAGCGATCAGAGAAGATCAAAGAGGCTTCAATGTAATTGCTTGTCCTGGTTATCCTGAGTTAATCAGCAACATGATTAACCTTAACACAGACAGAAATAACACCGCGTTTGTGGTAGGTGATACTCCATTTAGATTGAATGGCACTGCTACAGCAATATCAAACTGGGCAAACAACACAGCAGGTGCCAGTGATAACGGTGAAGACGGACTTGTGTCTTCTTCGGATTATCTTGGAGTGTTTTACCCTTCCGGAAGAACCACTGACAACACAGGAAAAAATATAGTTGTTCCACCTAGCCATATGATGTTGAGGGTGTTGGCAAACAACGACAACGTTGCTTTTCCATGGTTTGCTCCAGCAGGTACGAGACGTGGTATCGTAGACAACGCAACAGCAGTTGGTTACATAGATAGTGAAGGCGAATTCGACACTGTTTCTTTAACGGAATCTGTGAGAGATAGCATGTTTGGAGTAAAAATAAATCCGATAACATTCTTCGCAGGCACAGGCATCGTTAACTTTGGAAACTTAACTAAAACAAGTTCAGCCTCTGCTCTAGATAGGATCAACGTGGCAAGATTAACAACTTACCTAAGGTCGCAACTAGACACCATCGGCAAACCTTTCATTTTCGAACCAAATGATCAATTGACGAGGAACGAAATCAAAGCCGCTGTCGAGTCATTCTTGTTAGAGTTGGTAGGACAAAGAGCACTATTCGACTTCTTGGTTGTGTGTGACGAAAGTAATAACACACCTACGAGAATTGATAGGAACGAACTGTATGTGGATATTGCAATTGAACCAATCAAGTCGGTTGAATTTATTTACATACCTTTAAGAATAAAAAACACAGGGGAGATAGCAAACTTAGGCAACTAATCCCTAGGTAAATAAAGGAGCACTATGGCAATATCAACACTTTCAAAATTTACAGTACCATTAGCAAACGATCAAAGTTCGGCATCACAAGGTTTATTGATGCCAAAACTACAATATAGGTTTAGAGTAGTTTTAGAAAACTTCGGAGTTTCAACTCCAAGATCGGAACTTACGAAACAAGTCATAGACGTAACGAGACCAAATCTAAGTTTTGAAAACACAACACTAGACGTGTACAACTCAAAAGTTTACATAGCAGGTAAACACACTTGGGAACCGATCACACTTAACATCAGAGACGATGTAAACAACGCAGTAAGTAAATTAGTCGGAGAACAGATACAGAAACAATTCGACTTCTTTGAACAATCAAGTGCGGCAAGTGGTATCGATTACAAATTTACCACAAGAATCGAAATGCTTGACGGTGGAAATGGTGCTTCAACTCCAGGTGTTCTAGAAACATTTGAACTTTATGGATCTTATGTAGAATCTGTAAACTACAATAGTCTTGCATACGCAACAAGTGATCCAGCAACAATCACATTATCTATCAGATACGACAACGCTGTACAAACACCACAGGGTACAGGAATAGGAACAGCATTAACTAGAACAATAGGAACGCTGTCAACTGGTGGTGGTATCTAACTTTCATTAGCAATTATAAATCAGAAAAAGCGCCAAATAGGCGCTTTTTTTGTGGCCATAAATACATGGTATGCCAAGTATCAATAATTTCTTAAAAGGTTTTTCAAACGGTTTGCCGGGCATGAAAGATTTCAGACATGCTTCGAGGCTATTCATCGATGACAATTTTAGACTGGCTCCAAAACAGAAATTTTTATTCCATGTTGTGTTCGACATAGACAATGACATACCGGCCAGACCATTTTCCTCGAATGAAAGGTTTGAAATCAACATGTTGGTCAAAAGTTGTGAGTTACCAAAATACGACATGAATTTAGAAGAAAAAGTACAGTACAACAAAAAAACCTACATCAGCACTAGATTGAGATATCAACCAATAAACATTGTTTTCCATGACGATCACGCAGATGTTATAAATGCTTTTTGGAAAGCATACTATGAATACAATATAGCAGACTCTATATCTGTGCAAAATTCGGGTGGTGCAAATCTATTCAATAAAGATGACATGTATGATCCAAATCAAAAAATAACTCAATATGGTAGAGATAACGTACAGCAAAGAGCAAAACCATTTTTAAAAAATATACAAATTTTTGCTTTACATAAAAACAGTTTCACTTCTTTTACACTGGTAAATCCTGTGATTGGAAGTTTTAGTCATGACAATTTAGACAACACAGAACAGACAGGAATAATGACAAACACAATGCAGATTTTCTATGAAACTGTATTATATAGTGCCGGCGTGGTAGACCAAAATGCCATCGACGGATTTGCTACCATACACTACGATCGAGAACCTTCGCCGTTAAGCGTATTGGGAGGTGGTACGACTTCTATCTTTGGCAGAGGAGGAATCGTCCAAGGGATAGGCAGTGTAATAGGTGACATACAAAACAACAGGGTGGGCCTTTCAACGATCTTAAGAGGCATCAATACCTATAACAATGCCAAAAAAATTAAGGCCAAAGATGCTGTAAAAGAAGAACTCAAAGGCATAGTGAAAGAAGGCGTAATCAACATAGGAAAACAGTCAGGCACAATAACCAACCCGGTTGGAAATTTTGACGTTGGCTCTGTCGCTGTGGCGTCGCTTGCCGCGGCAAATGCCATAGCATCTGCGAAGTCTAAATCTGATCAACCTAGGACTACGAATAATGTTGTCATAGACAATCCTGTTTTGGATACTCAAAACTTTTTGTCCCCATCGGAAGCATTCAATCTTGTTTCTAATGATTTGACCGCTAGAGATAAAGTTGCATCGGCAATATACTACAAAAAAATAGGTTCAAGAAATAATCTGACTATAGCACAAAGTGACATTGCCTATGCCTCTCTTAATGATAACCAAAAAAATGTATACAGGTCTAGTGTTCTCACCGACATAAACAAATTGGTAACAGAAGGTTACGTTAAAATAAATCGACAATCGAACAATGTTTCGATAGCAGTTGAAAAACAAGGAATATAATGTCAGAAATATATACAAACATTCCCGAAAAATCCAAGGACAGGCTAGAGATCACGATAGAAAAACTTAAGACCAATCAGTACGTTGAAAATTTTGAATTAAAACAAAATGACTACGACGCGGCAATAAGTTTTTTTGTGAAAAGAGGTTTTGATAGGGAACCGGCGGAGCAGATAAGTTATGTCATTCTTAAACAGGCCAAAATAGACAGTGTGCCAGCAATGGAGGTTCTGGATATCATTTCGAAAGCCAGCCCAGTTCAATTATCTGAATTGATGTCATTCATACTTAATAGTTCACGAGTACCTTCTAGTAGATTGGGTCTTAGAAATCAGCGAGACGTAAAAGAATTCGTATCAAGAAACATTATTGCCTAATGAAATTTGCCCGGGGGAAATATGCACTAAAAAATCCTCAGAAATATGTGGGGACCAAAACGCCTACATACAGATCTGGATGGGAACATTCATTCATGAGGCTGTGTGACGAACACCCTAATGTATATCAGTGGGCGTCAGAGGCAATTAGAATTCCGTACAGGCATCCGTTGACAGGAAAGTACACAATTTATGTTCCTGATTTTTTCATAGTGTACGTAGACAAAAAAGGAAAAAAACACGCCGAGATGATCGAGGTCAAACCCATGAACCAAACAACCATGGAAAGAGCGGGAAGAAGCACTGCAAAACAAAAACAAGTGATAATAAACCATGCGAAATGGGAAGCCGCTAACGCATACGCCAGACAAAGGAGAATCACTTTCAGAGTTGTTTCAGAAGAACAACTTTTTCATCAAGGAACACGTAAGTAATAGCATGACTAAAAAATTAGAAGATATTTTAAATTTACCAAATGTGAAAGAAGCGTTTAAATCGGTCGATGAAAAAGAATCAAAAAAAAACGACAAGGAAAAAACAGTTGGTAAAAACGTAGACCCTAGAACTGCCGCGGCACTCAAGGCAACTTACGCAGAATTTGATAAGATAGAAAAAGCATTGCCACAGGTCAAAGGTCTAGGGGATTTGTCTGATCTAGAATTAGATAAACTTGCTGTTGAGGCCGAAGAAAGTTATAAAAATCTCATGGATCTTGGCATGAATGTAGACAGCAGATATTCAGGACGTATTTTTGAGGTTGCATCAACGATGCTAAGGAATGCCATCGACGCCAAAAACAGCAAAATTAATAACAAACTAAAAATGGTAGAACTACAGTTAAAAAAAATGAAAATAGATAAAGATGGCGGTGAAAATACATCAGATACGGTAGAATCAGAGGGTTATGTTATAAGCGATCGCAATGAATTAATGAAGAAACTTATGAAGAAAGACTAAATAGTACTAATATGAGCACGTTTACACAATATCTTACTGAATCGGCAAAAAAATACGATTACAAAATTAAGATAGCAGGCCAACTTCCGGAAGATTTAAGTAAAAAACTTGAAACTGCCATGGATAAATTTGATTTAGATTCTTTGTCTGCTGGAAAGACTTATCCAATTCAAGAAACACCTTTAGATTTTCCACAATTTAAAAATGTCGAAGTTACAATCTTCGACGCTGTAACAAATTATCCGGTCAGCGTATTTGAATTATCTGAATATTTGTCAAACTACTTGAACCTTGCTAAAAATCAAGTTGTTGTTAGGAAACCAGGAGAGCCTACCGAACAATATCAAGCAGACATGAAAGTAGAAAAACCAAATGAATTTGCCAGTGTGCTACAGGATGTAGAATATAAAGACGCACCTAAAATTGAAGCGGATCAAATTTATGGCGACAAAGCCAATCAAAGTCTTCTTAAAGAATTATTAAAGGCAAGAACACAAATTACTCACGCCGAAGAAGATTCAAAAAATAAAGATGAAAAAAAATTGCAGGACAGAGAAGAAAAGGGCACTCCTAGTCCGTTTACTAAACCTACAAACCCTCACCCAGACCCAAAAAGGAAATAAGCCATGGAAATGATTGACATTTTACAAAAATTACGTGAATACCAAGAAGCGGGGCACAATGTAAGTGATGCTGTTGCTAACGTAGAAAAAACAAACCCAAAAACAAATGTCGATGAAGGTGCTTTGAAACAACAGATGCATGGTGATGCTGAAAACATGAGCAGAGAAGATTTCGTAAAAAAATACGGTCAAGGATCAGGAGAATTTTGGGATAACATCAACGGTGTTGAAGAAGCCAAGGCAAAACCCGATTACATCGATTTGGACAAAGACGGCAACAAAACCGAACCAATGAAAAAAGCCGCCAAGGATAAAGAAAAAATGAATGAGTCGGTTATGATTTCTACAGACACTCCAGAAGAAGCATCTATGATGATGCAGATACTGAAATTAGCAGGTGTAAGACCAGTCGACGGCTCAATGATCAATCAACCGGAAGAACCGGCCGCCGAAGAATATGCCAATGAACCCGACGAAAAAATGCAGTCTATAGATGATCTAGTTAATACGCATTCGGGCGGACTAAACAGACAAAAACAACAAATCAAAAAAGGTTATGCAGGTGATAACGAACTAGCGGCAATGGCACAAAAACAAATGTCAGAAGAAGATCTTGCCAACAGTTTGAAAAATCAATACAACGAGTTCAAAGCAACTTATGAAAAGGCAATGAACGAGGCCAAAGCCGTAGCAGAAAAGAAACTTACCAAAGCAGAAAAAAAGAAAAAAGAAGAGGTAGTTAAAGGTATGAAAAAAGACATGCCGGATATGAAAAAAAGATATGGCAAAAGAGCGAAAGAAGTTGCCTACGCCACTGCTACTAAGATTGCTAAGAAAAAAGCATAACAATTTCCACTAACTCTCTGTATAAGTACTTTTGGAATTAAGTCGATAGCGACTTTTTTCCTTAAATACAAGCATGGCATACGTAAGTCTAGATTCCGAACAAATTAAAAAGGCAAACAAGAAGCACAAATACACAAAAGAACAAGTGCTCGAACTTGAGAAATGCATGGACCCAAAAAACGGTCCATTGTATTTCATGAAGAAATTTATCAAGATACAACACCCTACAAAAGGTTCTATGGCGTTTGAACCGTATGCTTATCAAGAAAAATTGATACAAAGTTACAACGATCACAGATTTTCTATTGCGATGTTGCCAAGGCAAACAGGAAAGACTACTTGCGCCTCGGGTTACTTGATTTGGTACGCTATGTTTAGACCAGATTCACAAATCTTAATAGCGGCACACAAATACGCTGGAGCATCTGACATCATGTCCAGGGTGCGTTATGCCTATGAAATGTTGCCTTCATGGATCAAAGCAGGTGTCACTCAATATAACAGAAATTCTATAGAATTTGATAACGGTTCAAAAATAATGGCGACTACCACAACAGAAAACACAGGTAGGGGTATGTCTTTGACCATGATATATTGTGATGAGTTTGCTTTCGTACAGCCCCCAGAGAAGGCTGTTGAATTTTGGACATCATTATCTCCAACTTTGTCAACAGGCGGTAAATGTTTGATTACGTCAACACCCAACTCAGACGAAGATCAATTTGCTTTGATATGGAAAGAAGCATTAAAAAGATATGATGAATTTGGCAATGACAAAATAGTCGGAACAAACGGATTTTATGCCTACAAGGCTCACTGGTCTGAACATCCTGACAGAGACGAGGCATGGGCAGAAGCAGAAAGATCAAGAATCGGTGAAGAAAGATTTAGAAGAGAACACGAATGCGAATTTTTAATCTATGATGAAACATTGGTTAGCAGTGTAAGGCTTGTTGAGCTCGAAGGTAAAGATCCTATATGGGTACAGGGACAAGTTCGTTGGTACAGTAAGCCCAAACCTAAACACACCTATATGGTAGCATTGGATCCTGCGATGGGCACAGGTGGAGACTATGCCGCAATACAAGTAATCGAACTGCCAACCTTCAAACAAGTAGCCGAATGGCATCATAACATGACACCAGCCAATCATCAAATACGGATTCTTCAAGAAGTCAACAAATACATTCATGAAACTATCATGGAACAAGACTCAACAGCCACTCCTCAAATTTATTACAGTATGGAGAACAACACTTTAGGAGAAGCCGCACTGATGAGGGTTATGGATGTTGGAGAAGAAAATATCCACGGAATGTTTTTGAGCGAACCTATAAGAAAAGGCCACAGGAGAAAATTTAGAAGAGGTTTTAACACAACAGCAAAGCACAAGATAGATGCGTGTACAAAATTTAAAGAACTAGTTGAAAATAACAAAATAGAGATCAATTCTAGACCACTTATATCCGAGTTAAAAAACTTTGTAGCAACAGGAGTGAGTTATAAAGGAAAACCTGGCGAACATGACGATCTTGTGAGTTCAATGTTGTTGGCGACAAGAATGATGAAAGTATTAGCCGATTTTGATCCTAAGATATTCGAACATTGGACAAACAGGACGTCCGAATACACCGCTCCTATGCCAATTTTTGCTAATCTAGGTGTTTAAATAAATACACTATATGGTATCATCACAAACTTCACAAAATCTGTTCAATAAGATCAGAAGTAAATTTTCTAATCTGCAGATAGGAGATTCATTGGGAGAGGTGACCGCTAATCCCGGTGATGCTGTATTTTTTGATTTTGAATTTACCGAAGATAAAGACACTTTTGGTAGAATATCGCTTTCTTTGGCCGACGGTGAGAATCTAAAAGTTTTCTACAACAAGGGGTTGGTCGACAAAATCGACGAAGACGACAAAGCAGATTGGTATGGGTTTTTGAAAGAACTCAAAGACTTTGCCGTTACGCACCAATTGGGCTTTGATGTAAGGGATATCACCAAAACTAACCTCACACAACAGGATTTTAAGAATATCGCAGATGCCACACAAACGGTAAATACGAACGACATGTCAGAAGAATTAAACAGAATTACTAAATTAGCAGGTTTATCAGAAGCACTAACAGGAACATCAAAAAGTTCGTTTGAAAACCTAGACAAAACAAGATTGATTATAAGGCACAGCAAACCGGTAGCGGAAGACGTTCCGGGAGCAAGAACAAGACACATCAATAGTCTATATATTGAAAATGCCGATGGCGAAAGATTCAAATACCCAATTGTACACTTAGCAGGTGCTAGGGCAATGGCAAGACACGTAGCCAACGGTGGTGTACCGCACGATAATTTTGGACAACACATTGTTAACACCAGCGAACAGATAGCACAATTAAATTCGTTCAACAGGTACGTTTCTACAAAAGATCAACTCAATGACTCCGCAGGAGATATCATCGAGAGAGCAAGAATGAAATGTGAGACCATGAAAAAATACATCAAAGGATTATCAAAACAAAAAAATTACGAAACTGCCAAAGAGAGTTTTCAACCGTCAGACATACCAGCATTAGACGACGAAACAAAAACTTCATTGAGAGACAAATTCACCATCAAACATTTTGATGAAAAAATAGACACTGCTTTACCTTTAATTAATTCACTTATGAAAGAAACCGAAGAAGTAAAAGAGTTCGACGACGAAAAACCATTAAGTGCTAAAGACACAGAAATACCAACTCCGGTTGACGCGGCTCCTATAGTACAACAGTACCTATCTGATCCAGAAAACAAACTCGTTTTGAGACAAGATCCTGCCGCTGACCAGATGTTGGCAAGAACAAATTTCACAAATAAAAACACAATGCTAAGTTCTATCCTAGGAGACATTGCCGCGAGAATGTTAACCAAAACACCAGAGCAAGACAGGGTAGCCAATTTTGCATCTACTGTTGCCAATGATATTTCACAAGAAGGAGAACCTTTCTTCGAACCACATAAAAACTACATCAGAGATAAAAAAGTTGCGTTTCAATTGGCAAAAAGATATGTTGACGATTACAAAAAAATAAAAACAGATCCGGAATACGCTTCACAGGTTAGAATGGATCCAGCGAAATATGAACCAAAGAAAGATAGAAAAGGCAAGGCAAAAGAAGAGATTGCTTTCGAAGGTTGGGCTGACAACATAGTAGAACAAAAACCATATGTTTCCATGTACAGGGGAGATGACGGTAAAATGGTTTATGATGTATTAGACAAGGACGGAGAGTCAGCATACATGAGTTCGGACTACGACACAGCACAGTCATACCTCAAAAAGAATTTTGACACACTGGCAGGTAGAAAACCGGCAATGGATGATGTTAAAGAAAACCCAGAAACAGATCAAGAAATGTCGATGGATTACGAATTCACAGGTGACGATGGGGAGATGGCATATGGAACATTGCACTACAAGGTAGTAAATGGCAAAGTAGATCCAAACTCATTGAGAGGCGAGTCAGAATATGAAGGCAATGCCAAAGTGGACGACGAGTTTGCCACTGAAATGGTCAAGCCGGGCGGCGCCGATCACGAAGAAGCACTCAAAGCCGCACAGGATGATTACGACTATGAGGCACAGCGTATGCAGTCAAAATTTGGTGAAGGCAACGAGTTCGCACTGGCAGTACAGAAAGCCAAAGCGGCCGGCATGAAACCGGGCGACGAGTTTGAAGTAGGTGGCAAGAAATACACTTTAAAAGATGCTATTGAACAAGCAGGCCTGAAATTGGATGAATTTTTCTCTGAGGACGAACTTTCGGAAACGGAGGCAGAGCCAGCCAAATGCACACATTGTGACGGAAAAGGTTACCATATGAAAGGTGACGACAAAATAGAGTGTCCAGAATGCCAAGGTTCGGGATTCGTGAGAGAATCTACACAATCTGCCGAAGTGTTAGACATAAAAACACTAGCAGGTATCTAATTACCAAATAAATCACTTGATCTTTAATAAATAACTGTGTATATTACACTAATGTCTAATATACAATAGGCAAAAAACAAATAGGCAATACAAGGAGGCTTACATTATGGCTACATTGGCTGAAATAAGAGCGAAGTTAAAAGAAACAGAAGTGAATCGCTCCACTTCATCATCAGGCGGAGACAACGCCATTTATCCACATTGGAATATACAAGAAGGACAAGAAGCAGTTGTCAGATTCTTACCAGACAAGGATACAGCAAACACTTTTTTCTGGACAGAAAGAAACATGATCAAACTGCCATTCGCTGGCATAAAAGGTCAGGCAGATTCGAGACCAGTGCAGGTACAAGTACCATGCATGGAAATGTACGGTAAAACTTGTCCAGTATTAACCGAAGTCAGACCATGGTTTAAAGACAAATCAATGGAAGACATGGGTAGGAAATACTGGAAGAAAAAATCATACATCTTCCAAGGGTTTGTAGTACAAAATCCTTTGAACGAAGACTCTACACCAGAGAATCCAATTAGAAGATTCATCATTGGACCTCAGATCTTTAACATAATCAGAGCGGCATTACTAGATCCAGAAATGGAGGAACTGCCAACTGATTCTGTAAAAGGAGTTGATTTTAGAATAACCAAAACTTCAAAGGGAGGTTACGCTGACTATTCAACTTCTAAATGGTCAAGGAGAGAAAGAGCATTAGATGAGACAGAAAGATCAGCGATAGACAAATTTGGTTTACATAATCTTTCGGATTTCAGACCAAAAGAGCCGACAGAAGCAGAAGTAAAAATAATTAAAGAATTATTTGAGCAATCTGTTAATGGCGAGGCATACGATCTGGAAAAATATGGCCAATACTATAGGCCTGCAGGCGTATCAGTACCGCAAGTATCTTCTCAAACTAATGATTCTCAACAAACAGAGATCAAGTCAGAAGCACCAGCACAACCGGTCGCGGAGGCAAAACAGGATGTATCTGATCCTCAACCAGCACAACCAACTACGGACAGTGCCAAGAGAGCAGAAGACATCTTAAAATTGATTAGATCAAGACAAGCAAAATAAACCCCTTAAATTACCAAGTGACTATATTGACAGATATAGTCACTGGTAGTAATATAGAACTATGACAAAACCATTTGACGTAACAAAATTTAGAAAAAACATAACAAAGAGTATCCAAGGATTAGGAATTGGATTTAATGATCCAACAGATTGGATATCAACAGGAAACTTCGCATTAAACTATTTGATTTCGGGAGATTTCAATAAAGGAATTCCGTTGGGAAAAGTATCGGTGTTGGCAGGAGAATCGGGTGCGGGTAAATCTTATATTGCCTCAGGAAACATTATCAGGCACGCACAGGAACAAGGAATATTTGTAATATTGATCGATTCAGAAAACGCACTAGACGAGCAATGGTTACAGGCTCTGAAAGTGGACACATCAGAAAAAAAATTATTGAGATTAAGTTTGTCTATGATAGATGACGTCGCAAAGACTGTTTCAGAATTCATGAAAAGTTATAGGGAAGAACACGCGGATAACAAGGAAGGAGCACCAAAAGTTCTATTTGTAATAGACAGTCTGGGAATGTTATTAACTCCCACAGATGTTGATCAGTTTGAAAGAGGCGAAATGAAAGGCGACCTTGGTAGGAAACCAAAAGCGTTGACAGCCTTGGTAAGAAACTGTGTAAACATGTTTGGTTCATGGAACGTTGGTTTGGTTGCCACTAATCACACATATGCTTCTCAGGATATGTTTGATCCAGATGATAAAATATCAGGTGGACAGGGCTTTATATACGCAAGTTCCATTGTGATAGCGATGAAAAAACTAAAATTAAAAGAAGACGAAGCCGGCAACAAGGTAACGGATGTTCGAGGCATCAGAGCGGCATGTAAAGTTATGAAAACTAGATATTCTAAACCTTTTGAATCTGTACAGGTAAAAATTCCTTACGACACAGGAATGGATCCTTACTCCGGGCTTGTTGACCTTTTTGAGAAGAAAGGTTTATTGAAACAAACAGGAAATAGATTAAAATTTGTCGACTCAAAAGGTAAAGAGACTATAGAGTTTAGAAAAAACTGGACCGGTGATAAATTAGATATGGTTATGAATGATTTTCATAACACTAGTAAAGAACCAGTTCAGGAGAAAGATGATGGAGAATCAGATGACAAGTAATCAAATCGAAGAAATATGGACATCGGTGGCAATGTATCTACCGGAAAAAGTTAAATTAGATTGTGCGGTCGATTACGTGAAAACACTTATAGATCTTGATATAGATACTAAAGTTATTAAAGCCGCGGGTGAATACGATGAAAAATTAGATCAGGCAATTCAAACAGTGCTTGAGAACGAAGACCTCGAGGAAGAAGAAAACTTTTATGATGAGGCCGAATGACTTGGTATTCTGTAGTAAGCAAGGACGTAGGCAAGATACCAGAATGCATTTTATATTATCATAACGAGTTAACAGAAGCAAAAAAAGAAGTTAAAATTTACGGCAATTTAGAAAAATCTTCAGCGGCTATGCCCGGTCTGGTTGAACACAGATTCAACCAACTTCAAGAGATAGAAGCCATATTAGAATATTTAAATATAGAGAAAAGAAGATTAAAATCAAAATATTTTAAAAAATATCTAGAAAATTATCAACGTGCCCTTTCGTCTAGAGATGTTGAGAAATACGTGGACGGTGAAGCAGATGTAATAGACATGGAAAAGATTGTAAACGAGTTCGCACTAATGCGTAACAAATGGCTTGGCATCATCAAAGGACTTGATCAGAAACAATGGCAAATTACAAACATTGTTAAACTGAGAGTAGCAGGTATGGAAGATGCAACAATCAAATAGAATAATCCTAACAGATGTGGACGGAGTTATGTTGGACTGGGCCGACCATTTTAGTAAATGGATGAAGCAACAAGGTTTTTTTGAAATCGAAGGTGCTGAAAAAATATATTCAATGCATGAACGTTATGGCATATCAATCGAGCAGAAAGAAAAATTGGTAAGAGAATTTAATAATTCTGCTTGGATGAGAAATCAACCTGCGATGCCAGATTGCGAAAAATGGGTAAAACTGTTATACGCAGAAGGATGGACATTCATACCAATTACCTCACAGACATTGGACATTCCGGCCCAAGAACTTAGAAAATCTAGATTGAAAGAAATATTTGGTGAAAAGGTTTTTGTAAATTTCATAATTTTAGACACAGGATCTCACAAGGACGAAGCACTCAAAGAATTTACCAACACAGGACTATGGTGGATAGAGGATAAATTCAGCAATGCCAAACAAGGTCTTGAATATGGACTGAAGCCTCTGCTTTACAATCATTCTTACAACCAAGGTTTTGACCATCCAATGATATCTCGAGTAAATAACTGGAAACACATTTACGAGATAATCAATGAAAAACAATAAAAAGATATTAATCATGGGGTTGCCGGGATCTGGCAAGAGTTACTTGGCAGATAAACTTGCTCCCAAATTAGACGCTGTTTGGTTGAATGCTGACAGGGTAAGAGAAGAGGCAAACGACTGGGATTTTACTCCCGAGGGTAGGCAAAGGCAAGCCAACAGGATGAAAAGCCTTGCACAGCAGGCGCTGGACGAAGGAAAACATGTTATCGCTGATTTTGTTTGTCCTACACCACAAACCAGAAAAGATTTTGGTGCCGACTACACGGTCTGGGTAGACACCATACAGGAAGGAAGGTTCGATGACACCAATAAGATGTTCGTACCTCCTGAAGAATACGATTTCAGAGTGCCAACCCAGAATGCAGAATTATGGTCTATTAGAATTGCCGACGAAATACAAGAGTACAAATGGGATAACAGAAAACCCACGGCACAGATGTTGGGTAGATGGCAACCTTGGCACGAAGGACATCAAAATCTTTTCGAAGAAATTTTAAAAAAAACAGGGCAAGTGGAAATTATGGTTAGAGATGTATTAAACATAGGTGATAATCCATTCGACTTCCATACCGTTAAAAACAATATAGAAAAAGCATTGGCTAATTACAAAAATAGATTTAAAATTACTATGGTGTCCAATATAACAAATATATGTTATGGTAGAGGTGTTGGTTATAAAATAGAAGAAATAGTTCTACCTGAAAATATACAAAAGATCTCTGCTACAGAAATAAGGAAAAAAATGAGGCAATCTGGAGAGTTGAAATGAGTTTGCCTGTGTATGTAGGATGGGATTCACGCGAAGATATCTCATATCAGGTGTGCGAACATTCTATAAAAAGACGTGATTTAAATGCACAAGTGATACCTTTAAAACAAAAGGAAATGAGAGAAAAAGGAATCTATTTAAGAGACATTGATAAATTGGCATCAACTGAATTCACCTTCACAAGATTTTTCATTCCTTTCCTGCAGGATTTTAAGGGTTGGGCAGTTTTTTGCGATTGTGATTTTGTATGGAAGGTGCCGACCACAGAGCTGGAACAGTATTGCGATGACTCAAAGGCTATTGTATGTGTACAACACGATTATACTCCACAGGAAGGAGTCAAGATGGACGGACAAGTTCAGACAGTATACCCGAGAAAAAACTGGAGCTCGATGGTTTTATGGAACTGCGGACATCCAAAAAATAAAATTTTACAGCCGGATCTTTTGAATAAAGAATCCGGGGCTTTCCTGCACAGATTTCAATGGTTGGATGATTCTGACATTGGCAAACTGCCTCACGTTTATAACTGGCTCGTGGGATGGTACAAGGAACCAAAAGATGGAGTGCCCAAGATCCTACACTACACGGAAGGTGGTCCGTGGTTTGAAAACTACAGAGATTGTGAGTATGCCGATGATTGGAAAAAAGAAGTAATCAATTTATTTTCAAAATAGGAGGTATATGACACTATTCAATGATCCAGAAGTACTAGCAAAATGTCGTGATTATGAAAAAAAATTTCCAATGGCCCCCGACAGTTGGAAAAGACACAGACAGTATGCCACGCCCAACGACCTTAGAACTAACATGAAAAAGATGTGGGGTTTTGGGGTATCAAAAGAAATAAAGTTCGAAGAAGGAATACGCCAAGACAATGCCGGTGTTGTAATCAATACGTGGGATCCAACACCAATGAGCAAAGACACTATCCGTTTTGCGAATAGAAGGGGAGCCAGAGTAACGCATACCAGCAAAGCATATGATCCGTCAGAAAAAGCAATGACTTTTTACACAATCGATCACAAAAAGAGATGTTGGAGTCTGGAGAATCATGATCCGGAGAATTTAGTTGACTCGATCACTGTAGAGACCACATCTCTGGCCAGCATCGTCAAAGAGTTTGGATCAGATGTGGACATGATAAAACTGGACATCGAGGGAAGATGGTTCGAACTTTGTTCAGAAATTTTAGACCTAGCACTAGATGTAAAAATGGTTTTAGTCGAGTTCGAAATGTATTTTGGACCCATAGAACAAGAGTTTGGAAAACTAGATCAACTCATAGAACGGTTTGAAAAAAATAATTTTGAAATATACACAAACAGGATTCTGCCGGGGCCTCACATAGAATACTCGTTTTTAAAAAAATGAACAAATTAAATGTCTTACAAAACTTAAAACAAGTAATAGAAGACCCATATCCACATATCATAATAGAAAATGCACTGCCAGACGACGTCCATCAAGAATTATTAGACACGATACCCGAGCAGAGAATAGATAAACAAACTCCCAGGGATCATCATAACAAACTAACTTGGCATGTTGGCGAAATAAGGAACGAAAAATGGCCGGTCAGTAACATCTGGAAAGAATTCATAGAATATCATTGTTCGGAGCAGTTCTTTTTTAGTGTGCTCAATGCGTTTGACAAGTGGAGCACAGGCATGCCAATTCAAAGAGACGAACTTCGTTTGTTAGATAGGTCGCAACAAGAAAATGGTTCTGGAAATGTTTACACCGATTTCAGCATGGTGAAACATCCTCCTGAAAATAACATTTCAAACAGGACACCTCACAACGACAACGAAAAAGAAATCTACGCAGGCTTACTGTATCTCAAACACAGAGAAGATCACAGCACAGGTGGTGGGTTTGCCATACACAAGGCCGGAAACTTGGCAATGAACAGGCAAAGAGTTTTTGACGAGCCAGGACCTATCGTGAACGTGTGTCCTTACAAGTCAAATCAGTTCGTTATGTTTTGGAACACAAAAAAATCACAACACAGCGTGGAACCACGCCACAATGCCGTACACCCTAGATGGAGTTTCAACATAATTGGAAGGTTTATGGGTGAGAGAATGTGGAGATAAATTTCTCTAATTCTCGGACGTCACTGTTCAAGTACCTATCTCTGGCAAATTTCCATAGATCGTTGTCTCTAGCGATGATATTAAGATGACTCCTAACCAATTGTCCGGTATGATCGAACATTTTTTTTGCCCTACATACCACGTTTGGCATGTAAAGGCATCTGTTAACTTTTCTTGATACTTTTTGTGTCCAGGTGTCTACGTACCAGTGCCAAAAGATTGGCGGAGCGAAATAGCCCAGTATCTTTATCCAGTTTTTGTGCAGGACGAAATGAGGTGCTCCAAAAGATTCATCACCTATCAATACGGGCTCGTTCCTGTTAATGTAGTCTGCCTTGGGAGGCGATTTTTTAGTCCCATTTTTACGACCATCGTTGGGTATTACCATTAAAATTTTGTCATCATATTTTTCGTATTGTTCGATAATCAATCTATCCCATTCTGGGGTCTCGAAAATCACGTCATCTCCCATCAGCATTACATAATCATTTTTGGCCTTCATGGCACATTGATTCCAACTGTAACACGTACTTTGGTTTGGTCCCACGTCCAAGGTAACACCATCGATGGTTTTGACAGAATCATATTCGTTGATGAGGGGATCGTCGTTGTTTGCGTATAAAATGATTTCAAGACTGTCTTTGAATTTGGCCTGTTTCCAACAAGACTCTGCCATACGTTGAGCCAATTGGGGACGACCTCTTGTTGGACAACATACAGTAATCATATCAGTTTATCTTTCCAGGTTTTTGGAGTTATGTCGTTGACAATTTCCAACGGTAAATGATATTTGAATTTTCTGGTTCCTCGTGATCTAATGTAGTTTGCTGTTTTTTTTACTGCGTTTTTGAGACTTGTTGAAGTTTTGTATCCAAGCAGTTCTCTGGCTTTATCGGCAGAACATGTAGCAAGTTTTACCTCTTTAGGTCTATCGTCATAGTGTATAGGTTCAAGATTACAACCTGTTTCATTGCTACAAAGTTCTGCCAAATGATTAATTGTTACAAATTCTTCGTCCGGGCCTATGTTCACAATCTGTGACTTAACAGTATCATTGAATGCTAGTTCATTCAAACAAAATAAGCAATCGTCTATGTAAGAAAAACATCTCATCTGGTTACCATCCCCGTATATGACTGGTGCTTTTCCCTGTAACATTCTGTTCAACATAATGCTCATGACATTTCTAAATGGATCATCATATTTTTGCCTTGGTCCCACAATGTTGTGAGGCACTGCGACATTCCATTCTATTCCGTGCGTCTCGCATAAATTTTTTACCACCCTTTCACCGGCCTCTTTGGCAATACCGTAAGGATCTTGAGGCATGGGTTGATAATTTTCTTTAAATGGAGTTTGGTTAGTGCCATATCTTGCCATCGACGAGCAATAAACAAATCTTTTGACATTATTTTTTATAGCCGCTGTAACGGCAGACACAGAGGCTTCGAAAATGTTCTGAGTGACCAACACTGGGGAAAAAACCGAAAGTCCTTCGTACGCGGTCGCGGCACAATGATAAACAATATCACTGCCCTGCATTGCCTGTGAAAGTTTTTCTAAATCTCTACAGTCTATTCTATGAAATTCTGCTTCTTGAGGCACATTATCTTCGTACCCACCTATCATGTTGTCATTGCCGGCCACACTGTGACCGTTTGATATCATCAAATCTGCCAAATGACTTCCAAGAAATCCGGCTATACCTGTGATAAAAACTTTCATCCAATTATTTATAGTATACTTTGTCGGGCCAATGATCTATGAGAACATGCCAACCCCTATCTTGTAGATAGGCCTCTATCTCTTTGTTGCTGGATCCATATTTTTTTGAATTGTTGTTCAATTCTATCATCAAGTATTGACACTGCTCCAGGGTTTTTTCTGCTCCCTTGAGAACCTTCATTTCGAAACCTTCGACGTCTATCTTTATTAGATCCACATCTTCTATCATAAAACTATCAAGGGTCCTCATAGATATTTTTCCAATTTTAGAATCGTCGATCCTTGCCGCTTGAGTGAAATCTGTCTCTATCAAATCAACACTGCCCGACGAATCTCCTATGGCCACTTGATGACTCACAACTTTATCGGCTAGAGTCGACATATTTTTTTCAAGACAATAAAAGTGTGCCCTGCTGGGTTCGAAAGTATAGATTTTTCTGCTGTAGTCATACAGTTCCCATGCCCACGTACCGCACCAAGCGCCGATGTCGACCACTGTGTTAAATTTTTTATGTTGGCTGTCACACCATGTGAGGAATTTTTTTAGGCATTTGTTCTGTGTGAACCCTTTGCCTTCCTCCCATTGATCTAAATGAATATCATTTTCAGGAACATAAAAGTTGTTAATTTTTTTCACTTTCATAGGTGTCCTATACCTTTTAAAATATCAACTGCGGTTCCGTTGGCAAATTCTTCTGGGGTGAACTGTTGATAGCATAAACTGTGTAACCATTGTGAGGGATCTTTCCATTTTGGTTTTTCTATATCAGAAAGATTGAAATTTGCCACCGCCGCGGCAAAACTTTTTTTGTGAGAGAAAACAGGAACCCCAGACAACACAGATTCTATCGCACTGATAGAGCAACTAGTGACACACGCCCATGCCTGTTGTAGATCTTGTTCTATGGGAACGTCTGCCACTGCTGGACCGCTTGTTCCATTCTTCCTAGGTTTGAGCCTAACTTTCACAGGTCTATCGGTGTATTTCTTTAGTTCGTCTAAAGTTTGGGCAAGCCAACTTGGTTGTTTCAGATAGAGATTTATCTGGGCACTACTAGGACACACAAGAATGTGTTCACCGTGTTGCCTCAGAGGTTTTAGATTCATTTTAAATGTTTCAAACCTATCACTGGGACAATTTTCAACAAATTGTGCATGGATCCCGTTCTTACATATCCTCCAGTAATGATTGTCGATCCTAAGATCTCTGTTATCGAATCTACCAAAATAGGGAGTATCGGTGAACCAGTAGTGCAGATTGTTTCGTTCAATGTGTTGAACAAAATTTAGATTGTTATTAACGAACCCCCAAAACATTGAGTTAGATGATGGTAACAACATGTCTCTGTTATCTTTGATGTCAACTTTCTCCGGCCATGACGATTTAATGCCGTTAAAAATTTCCCAACATTTGCTTTTATGGTTATCTAATGGTGCGTAGATTGTTAGCATCTATAAATTCAATAAGTTGTTGTGCCCAGTCTTTATGACCTTGGGTGTTGGGGTGAGGGTCTTGGGGGCTTACTATATCGTTGGTTTTCATGATCTGTTGGTACTGGCTACTTCCTATTTGGAAATATCTCGATTGATCAATATTATCAAAACAGTCCTTAAAATCTTTATAGGACAAATTGATCGATATAGGTAGTGAATTATAAAACACGTAAGGTACATTATGATATGAAAAAAAATGTTGTAGGTCCAGCACAGTGTTGATCCACCTCATGGTTTCGTTGGCATCAACGTCCCATCCTGGCTGTGAATTAACAAATCTAAAATTCTCAGACACTTTCCATGTCCTCCAGGTTAAATCTGTTCCAGGTATCCTACCTTTTTTCCATCCGTCGTTGGTAACATAGTCCATTCTGTTTGGACTCGAAAACCCAATGACAACAAAAATATCAAAAATTTTATTGTCCAGAATCCAATGCTTGGTTGTGAAAGCGATCCTGTCGTTGCCTCTGCCGCCCATGGCCAGATTACAAAGTTCAAGGTCATAATGCTTTGATATTATATCGGTGGTAAACGTGTTTACACCATCTTTGGGCCGAGGAGTTAAAAAACTGCATCCGTTTGATAATAACTTTGACATTGTTGTATTTTATAGTATAATTATTGTTTTTACAATGATTGTTAGACCAGTTACGGACATAAAATGGTATTTAGAAAACGCTGAGTTTCTTGAGGAGTCATATACCTATGACTGCGAATGGCACTCCGATCAAACACAAAAAACTTTCACAACCAATCCTACTTTTGTTATTCAGTTTCAAGATGTCATTGCCCATCAATTGCCTTTCATTATAACCAAAAATAATTTAATGCTCAGTGACCATGTATGGCCATTGCTTCACAAGACCAAACACAAACCGCATAAGTCACATGGTTTGTGGCAGACCTGGGGAGAAAAGTTAGAGATACGAAAACCGTGTCCGACCAAATATTATAAAGGAAAAGACATCTACGTTTGGTTGCCCATAGACTCTCAAAGTTCGAACAACGCTTGGCACTTCTGGATTGATGTGGTTTCGAAAATTAGGCTAATACACATGTCAATGTCCGCTTACAAGAATGTGTTCGAATACGTGTATGTTTTTCCTAACATAGGTCCTTATATGTCAAAGGCCATTAAAGAACTTTTACCTGATTTAAAAGTGTTGATCATGGGGGAAAATGAATATTGGCACTTCGAACACCTATTGGTGCCCAGCATGAGTAACCATCTAGACGGAGTGCTTACTCCGGGCTTACCAAAATGGTTGTATGATACTTTTGCCCAAAAAAAGAACTCAGTACCCACAAGGAAAATTTTTATATCTCGAGAGGATGCACCTGCACGACAACTTTCAAATACGGAAGAACTTTTTATGGCATTGAAAGGATGGGAAAAATTAAATCTAAGTGAACTATCTTTGAAGGAGCAGATAAAAATTTTCAATGAGACCAGTCATGTGATGACCACACACGGAGCAGGACTCGTGAACACAGTTTGGTGTCCACCAGGAGCCACGGTCATCGAAATATCCCAAAAAGAGTTGATTGATAAAAAACCATATCCAATATTAAGTATGTTAAAGAAACACCAGCACCATGTAATTACAGCAGGCAAAGTTCCTCTAGGAACCAACAAACCAAAAAACGTAAAGAGGTTGAAAGACTACAACAATTTAAAAATTGACCTTAAGGACGTACTGCGTTTAATCTGACAGTTTTGAGGAATCAATAGTGACATCTGGAAAGTATTTTGCCATCACTTGCCAAATCTTAGCACCTTTTTTGTGTTTTTTCCCTCCGGCGCAGTGTACGAAATATATCTTAGAAAAATCTGTGGTTTGACCGTTGTTTTTAACATTCCACCGATAAGACATATCCTCAAAGTCAACATTTGATTCCACTATACTGTAATTCAAAAACATACCGTCGTGTGCCTCTCCGACGTTCTTGTATGTCTTTATCACAGGAAGCATCTGCTCTCTTGAATTTTTAGTGAGAATAAAAACTCCGCATTGAAAACATCTTTGTTTTAGTTGTTCACCGGAAAATTTTTTCATTAGGGGATTATGCTCAGCAAACTTTATGCACTGAGAAGGTGTTGACTCTCTCCATTTTCTATAGGCCGCTACTTTGAACTTGCTACTGTCGGGATGAGTGGAAAATACGTCCGGTGCGTGTGGTAGTGCTACCACGTCACTGTCTACATATAATATCTTATCGTATTTTTCCCACCAGTGATCACTCAACCAAAGATCCAGCCTTTCCCAGGTTGGATGTTTATATTTCAAAATCGGTTGCTCAATCTTGATGTAATCTGCCCCAACACGTTTGGCATATTGCTTGAAACTGTGTGATGAATATTTTTCTATTTCCGAAGGCCTAAGATTATTATACTCTGGTAAATCATACAGTTTTGTGTCGATGTAATATTGTATTATGAGATTTTTCACTTATGTTATTTATAGGCTAACTTAATGATAATTACAATGAATGATCTACCTTAGCACGACATCAAGACAAGTTACAGAAAAATATATCGAGTTTTGTAAAAAAGGCTTACCAAACTCTGTCATCTCAAGTTGGAAGGAAATTATAGAAAAGAACGACG
>Ga0222719_10000887_pt1 | contig 29844 bp, 29 predicted proteins | sample C33_34DmetaG_FD_165039 | JGI IMG/M metagenome (GOLD analysis project Ga0222719, IMG submission 165039) | Estuarine water microbial communities from San Francisco Bay, California, United States - C33_34D | ecosystem: Environmental > Aquatic > Marine > Unclassified | place: USA: California... | reverse complement strand
TTCAAAAATATAAGTTAGGATTTTAAATGACTCACCCAAAAATCAGTTTTATTTTAACAAATGAAGTTAAAAGACAAATGGAAACTATTGAACTAATAGCAAGTGAAAATTTTGCTAGTGAAGCTGTTAGATATTTATGTGGCAGTATTTTTACCAATAAATATGCTGAAGGTTACCCTGGGAAAAGATACTATAATGGTTGTAAACAAATGGATGAAATAGAAAATTTAGCTATTGAGTCAGTTACAAAACTATATGGTTGTAAATATGCAAATGTCCAACCTCATAGCGGTGTAAATGCAAACACTGCTGTATACCAAGCATTTTTAAAACCTGGTGATACAATAATGGGAATGGATCTAGCAAGTGGAGGACATCTATCACATGGTGCACCTCCTACTCTAAGTGGTAAATTTTACAATGCAGTAACTTATGGTGTTGACGACAATGGACTACTAGACTACAATAAGATAGAAGGTATTGCGAAACTTAATATGCCTAAGTTAATTGTTGCAGGAGCAAGTGCCTATCCAAGACAAATAGACTGGAGTGCGTTTAGACAAATTGCTGATAGTGTGGGTGCTATACTGTTAGTTGATATGGCACACTACAGTGGACTTGTTGCAGGTGGTGTATATGATAGCCCGTTTGACTATGCTGATGTAGTAACTAGTACTACACATAAAACATTGCGTGGTCCTAGAGGCGGTATGATACTGTGGAACAATCCTGATTACACACGTAAGATCAACAGTGCAATTTTTCCAGGTACACAAGGAGGACCACTAATGAATATCATAGCTGCAAAAGCGCAATGTTATTTAGAAGCTCTTGAAGATTCTTTCACAGATTATGCAAAACAAATCATTGTTAATGCTAAAGCAATGTGTGAAATTTTTAATGATAGAGGACTTAAAATTCAGACCAACGGAACAGACAGTCACATAATTCTTGTCAATTTAAGTGATAGTAAGTATAGTGGTAAAGAAGCTGCAGACAAACTAGAAGCTAACGGAATAACTGTTAATAAAAATGGAATCCCACATGATCCACGAAATTTTATTGAAACAAGTGGGTTTAGAATAGGAACTGCAGCAGAAACAACTAGAGGACTTAAAGAATCAGATTTTAAAACTATAGCACATAAAATCTGTAATTTACTTGATAAATAATGAGCAACAAAAGTAAAGCTAAAGGCTCTGCCTATGAGCAAAAAATAGCAACTCGTCTTAGTTCTGAATTTAATAAAGAATTTAGGCGAGTTCCTTTATCTGGGGCAATAGACTATTTAAAAGGAGATATATGGACACCTCATGATACAGCATGGTGGCCATATGCGATAGAATGTAAACACTATAAAGATATTGAGTGGAACAATCTATTAACTTCTAAAACAACTGATATACTTCAGTTTTGGAGACAAGCTGTACGTGAAGCAGAGGTAATGAAAAAGAAACCGCTTTTAATATTTAGATGGAATCGATCAAAAGACTTTGTAGCATTTGATGATGATATAAAAGTAAACTTCTTCATTGAAATAAAATCTTTTGGCTGTCACTTTAAAGTAACAAAGTTAGATGACTGGTTATTGAGTATTAAAGAACAAACTGATCTTGCTTCTTAGTTAAAAAATTGATATATTTAATTATAAATAACAGGAGATATATCAATGACAAAATCTTGGAATGACTTAGCAGATTTGCAGTCACCCGACTATGACGCGTACAATAATTTATTACTTATTGATGCAAATAACTTATCATATAGATGGCTACAGAGGCCTAATTACTCATCATTCAGTGCTGACTTTATTCGCACTATTCAATCACTATCAAAATCATATGAAGCTGCTCGAACTGTAGTATGTTTTGACTTTGGAAAAAGTTACTATAGATTGGATATGCTTGAGGACTACAAGGGTACACGTAAAAAACCTCAAGATGAAGAAGAGATAAAAAAATATGAAGAGTTTTTTGCAGTTTTAAATGAGTTACCAGATCAATTAGATGAAGAAGTTCTTAAATTTAGAGGTGTTGAAGCTGATGATATCCTAGCTTACATGGTAAAAAAATATGAACAAACTGAAGAGTACGATCACATTTGGTTAGTCTCCTCAGATAGAGATTTATATCAACTAGTAAGTGAGAAAACTAGTATTTTTAATATATTTGGTAGAAGAGAAATAACTTATACATCAATGCAAGAAGACATGGATATCTCTCCCGAATTGTATCTTTTATCAAGATATATTGAAGGAGATAAAAGTGATAACATATTAGGAATAGAAGGAATCGGTCCAAAACGCGCACAAGCACTTGCTAAAGAGTATAAAACTTTACCTAATTTAGTAGAAGCACTACCAATAAAAGGAAGAGCTAAATACATTCAAAACTTAAATGCTGGCAAAGAAACTTTAATTAGAAATGAAAAACTTATTAATTTAAGACGTTACTGTGAAGATGCAATCTGTGCTGGAAAAGATGGAGATGAACCTCTTGAAAAACTTAAAAATATGTAAAATAAATATTGAAAAAAGCAGGTTAGCTAAAACCCTAGAAAAAGTTTATGGAATTGAGTGGGCTTTTAGTCAAGAAACTCCTCTTGATGCGTACCATCATTTACGTGCTTGTATTATGAAAGATATTACTATAGAGCCTGGAGAGATATTACCTGTTCCAACAGGTATGTATCTACAATTAATAAATCCGACATATGTAGTGGAAGTAGGAACTAATCACGATGTTGCGTATAACGAAGGTTTAACAATTTTTGACTCTCCTATGCTATTTAGTTATACGTTTAGGAATGAAATGTGGATGTTGATTAAAAATAATTTTAAAGAAGCACAAACTATACATCCGACAAAAAAACTAGCAACTTTTTCTGTTCGACAACTGCCACAAATGGTAATAAATTACGTTGATTCGGTAGAAGAATCTAATTTAAATTTGAGGACTGCGAAAAAATTTATTCAAAATATTAAGAAAAAAATATCACCTGAGATATATGATATAAAAAAAGAACGTCTTTCCGCGTTCTATTCTAGAGAAGAAATTGAAAAATACATTAGGAGGCATAATGGAAGTTAGACTAATAAGTTACTCTCAACCAATACAAGATAAAATTATAGGTGTTGAAGACTGTCAAGATTTAGTGGCATATTGCGCACGAGTCTCTAACCCTGATAACCAAAATAATAAACAAACTTCAGAAAAGCTATTAAAATATTTAATTAAACACAAGCACTGGTCACCTTTTGAAATGGTAAGTGCTTGTTTAGAAATCACTACAACTCGTGATATCGCTAGACAAATACTCAGACATCGTAGTTTTAGTTTTCAAGAATTTAGCCAAAGATATGCTGATCCAACAAAATCTTTAGGAAGAGTTAGTAGAGAGGCTAGGTTGCAAGATACAACAAACAGGCAAAATTCAATTGAAACTAAAAATGACGAATTACAAAATGAGTGGATAATACAACAAGATAAAGTTTGGCTATCCGCTATTAAAGCATATAATTGGGCTATAGAGATGGGAATAGCTAAAGAACAAGCAAGAGCAGTACTACCTGAAGGATTAACTGAATCTAAAATATATATGAACGGAACACTCCGTTCATGGATTCATTATATTGATTTAAGGGAAAAAAATGGCACTCAAAAAGAACATATGGATATTGCTAAAGTTTGTGCCAAAGTAATATCGGATGTATTTCCTTTAGGAAAAACCTTATTTGAATCAGAATAATGATAGCTTTATTAACACAATACTACAGAGGACTAGGGCACTCACAAAGAATCAAATTTATTGCAGAAAAAATTAAAAATGATGTAGTAATATTAGATCAATTATTTGCCCCTCCTTTAGAGTATAGTGTTCCGCACGAATCTTTTTTAAAGGACTACAAAGTTTCTAATGCTTTTTCATTTATAATGAGAGAGGATTTAATTACTTACAGAATAAAGTGTTTTTTAGACGCTATTGAAAAATATAATATTAAGACATTAGTTTGTGAAGGTTTTCCTTTCTGTCGTCACCAATTTGCTCATGAGTATATACGTTATTTTGATGAGTGTAAAAAAAGAGGAATTAAAATTATAGTCTCAATTAGAGACTTTCCTTGGGATGAACCACACGATTGGGGTCTACAAGACTGGGTTTTGTATACTCAAAATATAGTTTGTAAATATTATGTAGAAAAAATTCTTGTTCATGGCGATCCAGAGATTTTACCTCTATATGCTGATAGGCGTAGACAAGCTAATACAAAAGCAATTATAGATGACTTATCTCAGATGATACACTATACTGGTTATGTTTGTGATGAATCAATGCCTTTACACAAAAGAAAAAACAACTTAATCTATGTCAGTACAGGTTTAAATAAAGAAGAAGGACTATTACTTTTTAAAAATTTATTAAAAATAGCAAAAAATTTTAAAGATTATACTTTTGTTATGTCAGTCGCAAATAGATATATTGCTACAAAAACAAAGCAAAAAGACAATGTAATTATGACTGAGTATATTCCCGAATTAAGAAAGAAGTTAGTAGATTGTGCAGCTTATATTACTTATGGAGGATATAATGCTACAGTTGAAATACTTAAAAGTCGCATTCCCTCAATAATTATTCCTAGACAAGATGGACAAAAAATGGAACAATTTATGAGAGCATATACCTTTGAACCGTATGATTTTTTTAAAGTAGTTAACTTACAAGAACTTTCAACGATAGATGATACTTTACAACAAGTACTAAATAATAAACCTAATAAGTTTAATTTTAACTTAAAGGGCGCAACGGAGTCAGCTAATGTCATCAAAAAAATACACTATAGATGATGTAAAAAAAGAGGAATTAAAATGGAAAAATTTAGTAGCACAAAATGAAATAAGTCTTCTAAAATTATACCTTTTCAATAAAGATTACACAGTGCCCTATAAAAAAGCTGAAAAAAATGCCTGGATTATTAGAACTCTAAGAGATAAAAAAGAACGTTACAGATTCGATACTTGTAAAAATTTAATATTAGTAGGTAGTGGGATGTATCCTTACTCTATGTTTGACGTTCACAAACAATATCCTAATATTAAACAAATCGGTATAGAAATAGATAAGAACAGAGCATTAATAAGTGAAAAACTTATAGCCGCCAGCCCTTGCAAAGACTCTATAAAAATTGAAAATTTAGATGCTATAGATTATGATTATTCTTGGTTAGGATTGGATGATTTAATTTTTATCTCTTGTGATGTAGAAAGTAAATTAATAATAGAAAAGATTATAAAAACGAGTAAGGCGCAAGTTGATATCTGTGCGCCTTACGATAAAACGTGGTTACGTAACTCAAAATTTCTTATGTCTTTTTCTTAACTTTACGTTTTTTCTTAGCTCGTTTTTTATATTTAGGCATTGAGCGTTTAAATACGTCTGGAGCAATACTCATTTTGCCTTCATAGTTTTAACAGTTTGTAGAAGCGGATTTTTAACTTCTTTGACTGTTGGAGTATCACCTTTACGATAATATTCCAAAGTCTTTTTCATCTCAGCATCATCATATTGTTCACGAAGCCCATAACGACTATCTCCAATACGTTCTACTTTGCCTTCACCGATTCCACTACCGTATGAGTTTCTAGCCATTTACTTCATGTCCTTAATGACTGTGCCGCCCATACCTCTAGTAACATCTTCTTTAGCGACAGTAACTCTACCGCCCATGTTACCACCAGATTTTGGTCCTCCTGATACAAACTCACTGGCATCACCAGAAGTATCCATAGTATTAGGACCTTGGTCTATATAACCTTTTGCTTTTTTAAGCATTATGTTACTTCCAGCAGAACCTGCTTTACGAGGATCGGAAGAGCCAGTAAAACTTGTTCTTGCAGTACCGCCTCCTGGGGCATCACTTACCTGTGCATAAGAAGCTTTTTGCTCCATTGGCTGTTTTGCTTTTTTATTAATCATAGCCATAATTAATCTCCTTATATATTAAGCAATTGTTGCTTGGATTGTTTCAGTTGCGTTACCAACGTTTGCAGTATTAGGACCACATAAGAGTGTCTTAATATTAATTGCTGGAGCACTTCCTGATAATGCTGTATGGTATGCGTTAGCACCAAACAGTGAAAATGTTGCGTAAACATTCGCATTTGCACGAATTGCTTTATCAACATCGGCCTGACAGTAGTGCATTTCTACCTGATTAGTAGTGGTAGCAAATGCTGGTTCTGCATCATGTGTTACAGCATGTTCTGCATTTGTAAATTTTACATTACGAAATACGAGCTGTGTAGAAGCAGCGCCTAACTTAGTAATACAACAGTTTGAACCTGCAGGATCACCAGTTAAAACAGTGTCTTGACCTTTTAAAGTTAAGTTTTCAAATGTAATTGCGCCAGATGAGGTGTTACCTATAGTCATACCAAGAGCTGAATTAGCTTCGATAATAACTGCATCACGATCGCCCATACCTTTGAATGATACATTTGTTCCTACTAAACCTAATGGTGCAGTATATGTACCTGGATAAATTTGAATAGTGTTGTCGCCCTGAGACAAAGTTGATGAATCTATTTCATTTAGATCAGCAAAGTTTGGGTTAGGACCTCCAATATTGTAGACAAGAGCCATATCTTTCTCCTTTATAAATTTATTGTGAGTGTATTTTCACAAATATAGTTAGTTATGTCAAAATTTATTTATTACGTTTTCTAAGAGGTTTGCCCGCCGCTCTAAGTGCTATTGCAACTGCTTGACGACGTTGTGCCTCTTTACGTGTTATACCTTGTTTCTTAGCCAAAGTACCAATGCCTTTAGCTCGAGCCTTTGAAGGTTTTTTCATAAGCTCTTTTATGTTTCCAGAAATAGTTTTTTGTGATTTACCCTTCTTCAGAGGCATTATCACTCTCTTTAACCATTTTAGCAGACGGTGGTAACATATCATCGTCTGCTGTAAAATTTATTGTAATTCTTTCTTCTTCATCCTCTGAACTTTGTGTTGTAGAAGACTGTTGCATGGTATAAACTAGGTAGTCACGATCTGAATTTATATAAGCAGCTGATACAGCTAATTTATTTGTCCACCAGGTTGGTAAGGGTGTTTCCTCATCATCTGGTAAAGACTTTAATATATCTTGACAATCTTCAATAATATTTGCACATTGCCGTCTAGCTGATGCTACATCCATGTGACCATCTTTTATTTTATCCATTTTTATATCCCTTGTAAACGTGGATCATTAGAAAGCCTATTTTTCTTAGCACGAGGCACCTTATACTGATTGATAGTGTACTTTGCCAATCTTAAGTATGCTTTTGCTCTCTTTGCTTGTTTAAGAAATATGTTAAAATCATATATATTCATAACACTTCTCCCTTCTGTTAAGTTGGTTAAAGTGCGTTCCTTCAGCTTGATTGCCTACTTCCGTCTCTATGAGATGAACGTCAATTTCTTTTTTTTCTTCTAAATCCGATCGGTTTAGAATATTTAATAGGATACCCTAAACCCCGCTCTTTATTAATAAATTTTTCAAGTGTAGAATAACTTAATTTTCCACGCGTGGCAAGTTTTGTAATTTGTTCATTTCTGCGAATACCCCTATTCGGGAATCTTAAAAATTTAAATTTTCCAACTTTGCGTATAGTTTTTGCAGCCATTAATTTCCCCACTGATTTGATGAATCAAATACAGTCTTTGCTCCTGTTTTAAAATTTTCTTCTGTTTTTTCAATAGATGAGACGATTTTTCCACATTGCGCTTTACATAAGGAAAAAGAACGCTCATAGCCTTTCAAAAATTTTTGTAACTTGTTCCAATAATCATAACTTATAATTTTTTCAATGGGAACATGAAATCCGTTAAACATTCGTTCAAACTTAGGTGGATAGTAAAAACGTTTTTCACCTTGATCATAATAATGACCACCTGTCCAACAGCATCTGAACACTAATCCTTCTGGTGAAACATACCACTTACCCCAGTTATCCCAGACACAATGTATTTGTCTTTTTGCCTGTTTATATGCTTGAGTTTTTTTTGAATGTACAAACTTACCTTTTGAAGGTGCAAATACATCTCTTGAAGTTTTAACTGTAGAAAAGGTAGTAAAACCTGATTTAAGTGCTAAGTTTTTTGCTTCTTCAACTTGATGTTTATTATGCTCAAAAACTATATATTTCCAATGAACCTGTGGTCTTTTAGTTTTTATAACTGATAAAGCATTCGAAAACACCTTATCAAACTTTGTATTAATTCTATAAATATGATGAGTATCTTGAAGACCGTCTAAATCAAAATTTATTATGTCTCGTTTATCTAATATATTACCGACATCAGCCCAGTAATCATCTCCGTGAATACCTCCGTTAGTGTGAATTAAGAGTTTTACGCTGTGTGATTTAACATAAGAAATGATTTCACGGAACTGTTTATTCATGATTGAATCACCAAAATTACCGTTGAGAACCAACCACTCTAAGTTATTAAGTAGCGTAGGATTAAAAAGCTTTTTAAATCTTTCAAGAGAAATTGTATATAATGGATCGTTCAAATTGATTCGTAAAGGTTTCCAACGATGACAAGCAGGACATTTAGCATTACACCTAAATGTAAGTTCTGTTGTAAGTTGTTTTATAGATCTCATTCAGTTGCGCTTAGTATTTGAACAATTATTCCAGAGGGGATTGAAGAGTCTTTAAACTGTATTGTATTGTTAGAATGATGGTACACAAATTCATTATTTGACTGAATAAGACCATCTAAAGACACGGTTAAAATATGACTATCTTGACTTGTGTCTTTTCCGACAAAAAATACATTTGAGGTGCCCACTGAAGAATTTACATTCACAAAAGGAGTTACAGTCAAAGATCCTGATAATGCCGACACGTTGTCCTGAACTACATTTATATTAGCATTAAGACGAGTAAAAGTAACAAAGTCATTTGATGCTGAATCCGTGGTTGAAATTTTAGCATTTAATTGTGTTTGAATAGCTGATGAAACTCCATCTAAATGACTAAGCTCAGTTGAGGTAACATCAGACACAGCTATTTTACCAGAGCCATCAGATACTAAGGCACGTGATGTAGTTAAATTAGTATCATTAACAGATGATATGGCGCCATCGACATTAGATGAGATTAAGTCATTTAAAGTAGCACCGTTTTGTGTAAACTCAGTAGAACTAATAGAAGTTGCATCTTGTATTGTTGTAGCTGAAAGTATGCCTACACTTAAATTTCCGGCAGAGACTGGAGATAGAACAGTGTTACTAGACGGATCTTGTGTATCACTAATTTTAAATGTTTGTGCTGACTCATCGTAGAAAAATGCTGCGTTACCTTGATTACCACGATTAAATAAGAAACCAACATCAGCAGCCGGTGCACCTGTAGCTGAGTTTGCTAACATGAGCATACGGTCTTGAACAATCATATTTACAGAGTTTGCAGTAGTAGTGTCTCCATTAACAATTAAGTTACCTGTAATAATAACATCATCACTGAATGTAGCGGTAACTAAGTTAGCAGCACGTCTAGACTCTAAATCATCTATTTGTGTCTGAATCGCTGAGGAAACTCCATCTAAATGACCAAGTTCTGTAGACGTAACATCAGATACTGCAATTTTTCCTGAACCATCAGATACTAAGGCTCTTGAAACAGTTAAGTCTGAAGTAAGAACGGTGCTTATAGCTCCTGCGATATTAGCTACTCGACGAGCCTCAACATTCGCTGTAAATGCGACAGTATTACCTACATTAGCAGAAACTATATTCACATTAGTGGTTTGTGAATTAACATTAGCCTGTACTGTATTAACATTATCTGTAACAGTATTAAGATTAGCTTGAAGAGTATTTATAGTAGTTGTATTATTAGCGTCATCAGCTAGATGTCTAAGCTCAACTGTTTTATCAGGTATGTTTCGTCCTGTAACAGTATTATTAGCTAACTTAGCTGCAGATACTGCATTAGCACTTATGACTCCTGTGGTAATTCTTGTTAATGACATTATTACTCCTTAGTAGAGACTACCTCTTCCTTTTCCTCTTCTTCTAGTTCGGCAAAAAACTCAGCTAGAAAATCTTTCTTTTCAAGTGGTTCTTCTTCATTTTCTTCATCATCAAAAAATTCTTTGATAAAATCTTCTACCTGCTGGTCAACTGTAGGTGGCTTAAGTAACTCATCCCATAATTCTTTGACGCAGGCTTTTTCTACAAATTCTTTAATCCATGCTACATCGTCATCTGCGATTGTTTCTACATTATTAATGTATATTGTTTCTTTAACTTCTGTTGTTCCTTTTAGTTCATAGTAAATACCGATAATATCACCATCAACTAATTCACTAATTTTTGATTCGTGTTCCGCAATTAAATCAAAAGGAAAAGCACGAGTTATCATTGGGCCTTTTCCATCAGTAAAATCTCGATATTCACAAAACACCATGCGTTGATACATTTCATCAATGTTAAATTTTATATATTTCATATTTTCCCTCTATGTTTTAATAATATATGTTAGTACAGATGTTGGTATAGTCACTCCATGAGTATGTCCAGTTGCAGTTACGGAATTAATAACAGTTATTCCACCTGCATCTTTTGCGCCCACAGACACCTCCACTGTACCTGTTGAAAGTGTTGCTGAACCTGAGTCTGTTGTCACTTTAGACGAAGCTGCTAGAGATCCGTTTTGGCCTGCTAAACCATTGTTATCACCAGTTCCTGCGATCATTCTGTCTCTTAGATCAGGCACATTAAAAGTAGTAGAGCCATCTCCAGCTCCATAATTTGTACTTGTGATAGCAAATAGAGCAGCATAAGTAGTTCTATTATATGCTGAACCATTACATCTTAGCCAGCCTGCTGGTATAGTAGTGCTTGGCCATGCTATTACAGATCCTGCAGGGAGTAAAGGAGCTACATCAGTATCTGTGCCCTGTATGGTAGACTGTGACACTAAATTTGCTGATACAGGAGCATACTTATTATTTTGGTCAAAGATACTCAACCCTGCATCTTCGGCTTCACCTCCATGAAGTTTTACTAATGACACGTTCGATGTTGCATTAGCTGATCCAAGTAATATAGAAGTATTTGTACCGTCTGCTGAACTTATTTTTAAATGAGCATTCTGTCTATTACCAGGCGAAGAAGTAATTGCGGGTATCGCACCATTAATTGAGATCGGAGAGTTTAAATTTATTCTATCAGCAGTAACACCTCCAATAGCAATCATAGTATTTACGACTGAACCATTAGTAGGGGGTATTCCGACATCAATAAAATCTGCGGAAGTTCCTGCATTGCCTTTTGCTAGGTAAAGTCTTGCATTTGCTGCTAAGCCCACATCGGCACTAACAGTGGTTGTCAATTCTCCAATTTCATAATGAGTAACGTTAGCCATCATAGCAACGATACCATTTTCTACTCTAGTACCAATACCTACTCTTGTAAAATTTCCTCCAACCTCAGATGATTTTTTATGTGTTGAATCAGAAATATATAGTGCAGACACATTTGAGTTAGCCATGTGAAAAAGCATACCATCTTGTTCACCAATTCCGTCTCCTGATGCAGTTATATTAGTAGTTGAAGGTGTTGCAGATGATCTAAAATTAGTTAAAAGAGAACGAATTGCATTATTAAACTGCGAGCGAGCAGTATTCAAAGAGGTTCCAGATGTTGGTTCAATGTAGGTATTTGAATCTACTAATGACATTTATACTCCTATCGCTGTCACCATAACTGTAGCAGTGCTATTAGCATTATATTCACCAGTACCATCAGCTGCAACTAAACGAAAACTAACAGACTGATTAGAAGCAGCTGTTGTTACAGCTATAGCAGGATTAGCAACTGCATCTTCCTGAGTTAAGACTGCATACGAAATAACAGGTCTATTTAAAAACCCAGCTGATGCAAACGAAACAATTTTTGGTTGACCGTCATATGTTGCTGTATCGGTAAAAGTTACGGTATCTTTTTCTATACTATACCTAAATTTATCAATTGTAAAGTCAAATTCATTAGGTTTTGAATTGTTTAGGATAATTTTTAATTGGAACTGTCTAAAGGTTCGAGAACCAGCTTGATATGATTGAAAACCATCATTAACAGAAGATCCTACAAATTGGGTGATATCTACGTCTCCCTCTGCTCTATCGTTAACTCCTGTTGAAGCATAAAGAGCAGTATTATCTGCAGTTGTTGTTCTAATTAATACTTGAGAAGTAACAGCACCTAAAGTTCCTGCAAATGTTTCTGATGCTCCGGTATCAGAATATTGAGTAAAATTAACAAGTTTATAAGCGTTGCCCGCTACAGTAACGTTTGCAAAAGCATTAGAACCAGTCGGGTCTCCATTAGCAAAAAAAGATGCTCCTAGTTGAATAGAGTCAGAATCTATAGTGCCTGCAATCAAAGCATAAGAATTAGCATTTGAATAATCTCCCTCGTCTAATACTCCACCGCTCGTAAAAGTAGTGAAAGCAGTAGAATCTAAACCAGTAGCAAGCCCCGAGTCTTCAAATAGATCTACTGTTGTTGCGTCAATTCTTTTTGCAAAGAGTTCTTTATTATTTATCTCAGTCATACCTTGAACATCGTGTACAATAATTCTTGTACCTGGAGCAGTTGTTGTAGAGATTCCATGTTCAGAACCTGTTGTTGTAACTCTAGCAGTAGATGCTTTAGTAATGGCTGAAATGGTAGTCGCATTACCTGTAAATTTACCTGTATCTAAAATTGCAAAAACGTTTCCACTCGTTCCTCCAGTCATTAAAGTTTGATTATTGGAATCAAAACGAGGACTAATAACAGAGACGTTTGATACTCCTAAAACGTGCCCAATGCCTCCAAAATCTACATCTTTTAAAATATCCGTACCTGTAGATGATTCTGAAACTCCAGATAAGTACTCTTCAAAAAGATCATTATATGTTGTTTTGATTTCCTGACTTGATTCGAAATCTACAAATACTGAACCTGTAATTGTAGCTCCAAAATCTCTAATTTTAGTTACATAAGTTGCGTCATCGATCGCTAATAGATCAGTCGGAGAACCTCCAATAGCTGAAAAACCAGAACTAGTGCCATTAGAATTATCAGTTTGATTACCATCAGCAACAACAGTCCCTCCTGCAACAGAATCTGTAAATGAAGGGAAGTTTGATTCGCCTGCGTTAGTATTAGTTATAATAGTAAAGTCCACTGAAGGAGAGTCTTCATTGTAGGCTGCAACCACAGTTGATCTATCAGGTCTTGTAGTAATAAGAGTAATTCCAACAACACTTTCACTTAAATTACCGCTAGTATCTCGTGTTCTTGCTAAATACGTAAATTCTCCAAAAGTATCAATCGGAATAGATTTTCGTGCAGTTCCTGCTGAAACAGTAACTAAAGGTTCTGAAGCAACAAAATTTTCAACTGTTGCCTCAACAGTTCCAGGAGCTCTTCTAACGACTACCTCTTTTAAGTCTAGATCTGCTAAATCTCCATTTGATGATCTTTCGTATTGCCAAAGTAGAGTTATTTGATCAGTATTTTGACCGCCAGTAAAGTTAAAAATATTAGCAGGTTTCGCTGTTTTACCGATAATAGCTTTATTAGCAGTAGAAGTAACTCCTCTAATAGATTTATTTAAAGGAGTGACTCTAAAAAAGATTTGATTAGTATCACTACTAGTTCCTCTATTAATTCCTCCAACAGTAAATCTTATTTTACCATCATCATCAACACCAGTAGCAGGAACTTTGACAGTGTTAAATGCAGTTAAGTCGCCACCTCCATCATCAGTACCAATGTTGTCAACGTTGTCTAATCTATAAGATATCTCATAGTCAGTAACTTGTTGTCCTGTAAGGTGATCAAAAGAACAAGTGGCTCTTACAGCAACCCCTCCAGTTTGTTCACGATATAAAGACTCACTGATAGTTAAAGCAGTTACCTTTTGAATCGGTATATCAGCAACAGTAATAGATTTAGTAGTAAAAGCACTTAATCTTCCTAAAGCATTTCTATTTCTTGCTCTCACTGATGTAGTTCCTCGTTGAAGATCTTCTATTACTAGATTTTCAGAGAGAAAGCTTTTTTCAAACTCACCACCGATTTCTATGCTATAAACTCTATTATTACCTAAATTAAATGTTCCTGGTATTGTAGTTTGATTATAGTCTACAGTAGCAGCATTCCCTGATATATTTCCTAGACTTCCTGTTGGGTCTTGTGAAATATTAGTAAAACTGAAACCTAGTGCATTAATAGTAGGTGTGGTAGCTAATTCAATTCTATATATCGAATTGGCAGTAAGAGCTGCGTTATAGGTAGGACTCGCTGGATCATAAGAAGTTTTTGTAACGCTGTAAGTATTATTAAAAGCTAACTCAACATTATCTCCCAGTTCAATTACAGGAACTGTATAATGGTCAATTTTTGTTCTGTAAACAGTTTCTCCTGAAAGCGGAGTGTAGTTAATATTTGCGTCTCTTGCATTATCAGAGTTTAAATTAACAGTAAATTGAGAAGCTGATTTTTCTATCCCATCAATAAAGAGTTTTACAAACTCTGCACGTCGTGGCTCAACCTGAAGAGGTATATCATTAACAACACCAGAAGTTAGGTCCCCAGTGTTAGAGACTATCATCTCAGAACCTCCAACATAAAAACTATTATTAGAATAGTAACGAGAATCTAATAATTGATTTAGTTTTATGTAAAAAGGTGGGTTTGGTATCACATCAATAAAATTTAAAGATCCTGTTAACGTATTTTCAAACTTTACAGTATTAAGAGACTTATCAAAGCTTGCTATGTTTACGGCTAGTTCAATAATATCTCCAGCAAATCCAGGAAAATCTTCAGTTCCTTGAATGCTTGCTTTTTCTCTCACAGGCACAGTAATAAAGTCTGTACCTTTTAAATTATTAAATACTGCGGGATCATCATTTACTTCTAAAACGTGTTTAAAAAAGTTTTCGTCAAACGCAACATTAAGCCCTTCGAGAGTTAATTCAACATTACCATCGAGAGTACCACCTTCAGTATCAACAGTGGTGATTGCATTACAAAGTAGCCTAATTTCTCCTGCAAGTCCAGAAAAGCCATTTTTTCCAGAAAGTTTAGCTGGAATTGAAGTAGTTATATCTTCATTAGCTACAATATTTAATACTCCTGATTGTGTAAAAGTATTCATTACTTTAGCCGCTACATCAGGTTTAGACACAAAAAATTCAGTTCTTAAATCTTGATTGTAACCTATTAATTCATTTCTTAATTCAAGTTCACCATCTACTCTGATAGATCCGTCTATTCTTTGTTTAGGAACAGCCCTAAAATTAAACACAGGAGTAGGTGGTTGTGATAGAGGTGATATAATATCAGTATAAGCTGTTGGAGTATAATCAATAAAAGTATCTGAATCTACATAAACATTTGATATATACTCAATACCACTTATTGTAACAGATTCTTCATCTGGTTCTCGGTCTATTGAGGTTACTTTAAAAAGTTTTCCTGCTTTACTAGTATAGTACTGACTTGCATTAGCAATCTCACCAAAGCTCCACAAATCTCCTTTTGATGGAGCGATATCAGCAGTATCAAAACTAGAAATTGCTTCAAAGGCTTTAGTTTTATTGTTAAAACGAGCAATTACGTTAACTTCTGCTCTATCAAATCCTGATGATACGTCAACATTGGAAAGGGCAAATTCAGTATTACTTAATAAATATAAATCTACTCTGTCTGCATTTAGTTTTACAATCCTTAAGGCTAAAGCTCCAGTATTTGCTGTAAAATTAGTTGTTAAAAGAGAAGGAGACGTAAAATGTTCTAAAAATACATTTCCGTTAGCGGCTTCTGCCACTGCTGAATTTGCACTAATTTTTCCGCTATATCCATAGGCAATTCCAGATTGTTGTTGAGCCACTGAAATTACATCACCTGGAGCTAGTGTAAGAGCATCAGTACTAGTAGTAAAAGTAATGTTTCTGCGTTGATATTTTGAAGCAGCTATCTGATATTGTGCAAATCTAAGTGCTTGGCTTCTTCTTGTAACACCAGGTAAATCAAGAGATTGAATGTTACGAATTACATTTCTTTCGACACCATCATTAGAGTCTGCAGTGTCTACTCTTACCACTTCACGTTTATAGTGATTAGAAGGTTCTACATAACTTACATCTACTCCAGAAATTATATCACTCTCTTTATTTCCAGAGATCGTTAATGAGCCTTGTTTTATATTAGTCTCATTGAATGCCATTACAGGAAATTCATCAGGCATGTCAACTGCTAAAGTTAATTTACCTAAAGAATAAACTAAAGCTGCTCTAAAAGTGGAACAAATAGTATTTAATATATCCATTGCAGCTCCGTCATCTGCAATACTGATATTTAAAGTAAATCTTCTTTCTTTAATTTGTGTTCCTGGTGCTAACCCTAATAGAATATTTCTATTACCAGTAAATTGTAATCTAGGTTTATGTCTAAAAGTACCATCAGCTTGTCCAATAACTCCAGTAAAAGTACCGTTTACAGAATCACAAGCATCGCAATATTGAGCAACTTGATAAAATTTATATTTATCAATATTATCTTCAGGAATGCCTAAACCATAAGTATTATTAGTAAGTATATCATAGACTATCCATACAGGATTTTGAGTCCAAGAATAGACAAAAGTTCCGTCCCAAGAACCAACATAAATTTGTGGATTTTCATCATTTAATACACTAGCATTATTTTGTAGTTTGTATCCATTTCCAATTCTATCTGAGTCATTAATTTCTACTTGTCTCCAATCAATTTCTCCATTATCAAGAACTGGTTGATTATAGTTTGAAGGAACTTTTACTAAAAGTCCTTTAACTAGTGAAGTAAAATTTGGGACTCCACCTTGATGCTCATCAACAGCTTTTAAAGCATATCCTACTATAGCAGTTCTTGGGTATGCTTGAGGAGAATTTTCTATCTCAGACCAAGAAACAAGTTGAATATTTTCAGAGACTCCTGCACTAGTATCATCATCAGAAATTTTTTCTACTGTGAATCTGTATCCAGAAATTGACTTATCTACCTCTGGAACTAACACTTTAACGTTAAATCTAAAAGGTGTGGTAGTTTTACCTGTAATTTCTTTCTCCACACTAGTGATTGTATCAGTACCTTCATTTCCTGTAATGATACGATTTTTAAGTGTAATCTTAATTTTAATAGTGTGTATTTTTACATCACCATTGTTTTCTACTTTTTGAAGTTGATTAATTTGAAAATTAAATTTAATTGCATCCCAATCATTAGCTGAAGTTTCTTGATTAGTAACTTTGACAGCAGGGACACCGTCTAAATTACCTTTTTTGAGAGATACAGGCGAAGCAAAAGATTGTGGAGTTTGAATAGCTTCTCCAAATACATTAAGGGGTGATTGAGTAGTAGTACCTGACGCTGATAAAGTTACAAATTTTTCTCCATCAGTCGTATTCTCTGTAAAATCAATTAAGTCATCTATGTTATTATCTTGAATCTCAATATCTTGAGGCCCATTTGGATTGATTCGATAAACAGGACCCTCTCCTAGTCCAGAGGTAATAAAAACTATATCAGTAGAAAATAAAGAGTTAGGGTCTTCAGAGGCACCTCCGCCTCCACCGCCTTTACCTTTAGCACCGCCGATAACAGGGACGATCTGATTTTGATAATTTAAAAATCGTCTAGCCATTAAATTTATCCTCAACTTTCACAACATCGTTCTTACCATGTTCGTCTGAATCTATATAACCACTTAACATTTGCCCAGCAACTCGCACTAAACCATATTGTAAAGCAATAGGCGTACCTGACTCAAGAGTGTTAGTTAAGTTACCAAACATACCATTTTGTCTCGTGTTTGTATCTGTTTCCATCTTTTTTGGTTTTTTAGTGAATAGAGAAGTGATTAAGCTCATAGCTAAATTACCAAGAATAGAACGAGCAAATGAAGGCATTTTTGCAAAAGCTCCTAACAATCCTCCAGACCCTGCACCAGCTAAACCAGTTTGTACAGATCCAACAGCAACAGCTCCACCTTCAACTGCGGCACCTGCAGCAGCCGCGCCTGCTCCTCCACCAGCAGCGAAAAGTCCAAAACCACCAGTCATAATACCTAGACCAATTAATAATAAAAGACCACCACGTTTTCCTCCACCCCCAACAACAACTGGAGCTAAGTATATCGTATCCCCATCTTTTACATGTTTTACATGATATTGATCACTAGTAATCATATTTAGATTATTATCTAAAAAAGCAAAAGATTCATCAGTTTGAAGATCATGCACCTGTCGCATATAATTATTAAACCTAGGATGCATAGACTGTAAGTAAAAAAGCAAATCATTATAGGTAGATAAATCAATAGTATATTGAGAGTCGTCAAAATACTTAGTAAAACTAGAATGAATTTTAACGGTTGCTAACAAGGTGACTTCCTTCAAACTTGTCAAAGACAAGAGCATCTAAATTTTGGTCAAGCCAATAAATAAAAAATTTGTTATTAAATCCTACCAAAAATTTATATTCCTGGAAAGCGGCACTTACTTTATCTTCTTTACTTGGTATGGGGTTTTCGTCTCCAGGATGAGAATGAAAAATGCCCCATATATTTCCATCGTTTTTCACTAAATCAGCAGGATCTAGGATAAAACTAATTTTAGGAGTAGGAGAGATATTTTTACAAGGAATATAGGCAAAGTCATGAGTCACTATTCCTACTGCTTCTTTAGGGTATTCTTGTAATGAATGTGCGTTCATAGCTTCTTTTAATTCATCAAATCTTTCCATCTATAAATTCCTATCGTATATTGTTTGTAATATCGTCCATAAGGGGCTATCCAGCTCTTATGTTTTATCATGGTTTGCAGTATGCGGTTCGTATCGACATATAGAGCACAATGATTAGTTACATGGGTTGAACCTAAACTCATTAAAATAACATCATATACCTTTGGTTCAATTACTTTTTGCCACCCATATTTATCAGAGGCAGCTTTTTCCATCCACCTCTCATGAGTTTTAGAATACCAATCTTCATCTACAATATTACAAAAATTAGAAGTTCTATAGGGTATATCAATATTTAATTCATTTTTATATACTAAAGCACAAAGATTAAAACAATCTATGCCAGTATTAATATCGTCACCTAAATGTCTGTAAGGGAATCCAGTATAAGAATCATACCATTTCATGATGTCTGTAAATTGCGTGCAGTCTGTTTATCCAATAATCTGATAAAGTTTGAACACACGAACAACCCCCTTCTTCAATGTGTAATAATCTAGATGGCATTAAATACATACCAAAATGTGTAGCAAGTTCATATTTTTCTGACTTAAATACCATTACATCATAATTTTTAGCGTCTGTCAATTTGACTTTTGTAGAGCACGATGATGCCCATTCATCTACTTTATCAATATGGAATTGTTTCATCCAATCTCTAGAATGAGGATAAGGAGGTAAGTCAAAATTAATCTTTAACTCATATTTATAAAAAGATCTAATTAATTCAATACAGTCAATATTACCGTACTCATGTTTTAAACCTAAATATTTTTGTACCATGTAGCGAATTCCGGAAACGTGTCTGCAAATGATTCATTTCTTAATAAATCTAATCTTGTTTGTTCTTTTTTAAAATCTTCTAACAAATGAGAATCATCTTTTGAATTCATATAAACTAACCAATCTTTAATCTGTTTTATATCATATTCATTAAATATTGTGTATTTTTGTAAAAATTGTTTATACTTTTTATTAATTAAAGTTTTAGTCTCTTTTGGTAAACAAGTAACAGAATAAATACTAGGATTTGTAAGAATCGTGCCAAAATAATCTATTCTATGTTGTTTAAACCATAATATTAGTTCTGGCATTGAAAGTATAGAAAATATATTTATGACAGATGAAAAAGTTTTAATATGTCTTCTGTAATAATACACATTCTTAGCGAAAGTATTCCAAGACAATCCTTTACGAGAGTACTCTGCGTGTTTTTTAAAACCCTCAATACTAGGCCACAAAGATACATCTTTAAAATGTTTCCACATCTCAAGCAGATTAAATTTTTTATATTTTGTATAACTTAAGTTAGTATTATATTGTAAGTTGATATTTTGTGCATGATTGTGGGTGATCAAAAAGTCTAATAGTTTGTAATGACCATCTTGTACAAATGGTTCGCCACCAGCAAAATAAATATCATTTAGATGAGGTGCTATATTAGGTAAATCCTTCCACATAACATTATTATCAGTAAAATGATCTATCACTTTAGAATAAGGCTTAGTTGCGTCTTTGTACCAACTAGTTGAAATATCAGGTCCGCACATTCTACATCTAAAGTTACATAAATTACCAAAACGTAAATCTAAATAGGTAGGTAAAGTGCTTAATTTTCCATCTGGTAATGTAGCATCTTGTAGGTATTTTTGATTAGCAAATCTAGTGTTTACGCTAAGTCTGTTACTATGTAGTCCTAGAGCTTCTTTGTCATAACAAACTTTCTTACATACTTCAGGTATTTCACCATTTAAAAACTTCTGTCTAACTTTTCTTAAAGGGGCGCTATTCCATATCTCAGTGATTGGTTGTTTTGAAGAACCAACTACTAGAGGAGGATTAGACCATTCTGCATGACAGCATAAGTGAAACTTACCAGAAATACTACCAAATATGTGATTCCACGGTAAAATACACCCTTTTATATTATTGTTTTGGGATTGTTCGTCCTGTTGCAGGGAATCCTCCAAAATGAATTTGATTGTTACGAAGTGTACAGGCTTGAAGAGATTTTCCACATACATCACCTGCAGCAGAAGCTGCAATTTCATTATTTGCGGCTATTGGATTAGCGTTTGATGTTAATGAAGTTCCAGGAATTGATAATTCTCCTGGGCCAGGATATTGACACTCAGGGCCTTTATATGCCCATTGACAGGTATTTTTATAAAATTTTCTATTTGGTATTTGATTTCTGAAATATTGTAACCAAGATACCAAACCAAAAGTAGCTACTTCATCACTTAAAGATTCTAGACTATCAATTTTAAACTTATCTTCAATATACGATTCTGCATCAGCTTGAGCATTTACAATAAAAACAGCATCACCAACGGCTAGATTTGAATCTAGAGGATTAGATAAGTATAAAAATCGGTTTTCTTCAATAGATTGAATTGTTCCTTCAGTTGTTCCAAGCTCACTTCTTACATTATCACCTACTCTGTAGGGCAAAGCATTGTAAACTTCTACTACATTCGAAGTTATAAATCTAGCAGTACTATATTCAGGCCATACGTCTAAAAAATTAGCAAAAGTAGTTTTAATTGTAACAACCGCTCCTAGCATATCACGAGTATCTGATTTTCCTTCTTGCCACTCGCCATTTACTGCAATAGTTTGCTCACGAGTAAAAGAGGCATTTGCTTTTCCGTATATACCTGTCTCAACGCTAGCACTATAAGTTAGTCCGTTCGCTCTCGCACGAGTTAGAGTATCATGTCCTTCTGTGCCTAGTCCAAAACTAACATTAGTAGCGTCAATAGTACGTGGGTCTATTCCGTGTACCAACTCTCCATTTACATAGGCTTGACAAGCATTAGATGTGTTATTTCCGACTAAGAAAGGATCTTCTACTAATGCGGAGATTATATTATCTACGTTAAAAACAGTTAAAGAAACATCGTTTATTTTGCCATCGCTTGCTTGTTCGATTGCAGATATTTGAGATGGAAAAGGAATATAACTTGAGCCACTATAGGTAACATTATAGTTTAAATCAGAAATTAAATCACCTCGAATATCAGCAAATCTTATAGGAAAGTTAGTAGGCCAAGATCTACCTTCTCCATTACCTCCAGGATTACCTGCTGCATTTTCTGGATACCATTCACCTGGATAATATATTTCAAATAATCTCACAACAGGATTTTGGGTAAAAGCATTTTTTTCTGCGATAAAACCGCTAGGAGCAATAGATTGTATGGTAGCTATAGCAGTAGTGGTATTTCCACTGAAAGTGTTAGCCTGAAAAGGAAGAGAAGTTGTATTTAGAGAACCATTCGCAGTTCCTGATACTGATATCACATTTGAATGCACAACCTCTAAATTAGAAAACTCTAAGATACTATTAGAAAGTTTTACTTTAAGAGTATTTAAAGTAGAATTAACATTAGCTATTGTTCCTGTAGCTAAAGAGGTATTACCGATTAGTATATTAGAGGTTTCGAAAGAAGAAGCATCATCAACAGTAATTATTACATCATAATTTCTTGCAGTCATTAGTCATACGTTTCTTGTAGTTTAAATGCTACAGTGTAAAAGTTTTGTGTTAGTTCTGTACCTGTAGATAAAACTTGAGTAACCGAAAGTGGTCCATCAAATCTTGTAGTAATTGTACCAGATTCGTTTAGATGTGCCAAGTCAAAAGTGAATGCTTCAAAATTACCGCTACGAGCGTTGTAAAAGTTCTCGATTGCAGTTTTTTCAATTCCAGTAATGTTAGTATATTGTAAATTGTAGTTACGTTTTGAACGGCGAGATCTTAGTCTTCTTTTTTCATAACCAGCTTGAGATGTAAAAGTGATAGAATCAAATGATCTCTCTGCAGTAAAACCTTTATCTGGTTTTCTGTCAGCCATTGAATTAAATCTATCTGAAGTAGTTACTTCTGAATCAAAAACTCTAATGCTTAATGTGTCTGAATCACTTACAGCACCGAGTGGTGCTCCAGATATCACTGTAGGTGTATGATTTATAATCGCCTGTGTTCCATCTCCTCTGTAACGAGCAGAGTGAGATAATCTAGTAAAATCGATTAATCCTGTAAAACGCTCTCCCTCAGAAGCAGTATTTGAATTAGCTCCAATAACTACATTTCCTGCGAAATCACTGGCTGTAAAGTTTGTGTGTGCTACTTTTACATTATTCACAAAAAGTCTTAGATTTTGTTCATTTATTTCATAAGATACAGCAACATGAAGATTTACTCCACCATTAGCATTTCCTCCGTATAATTCTGTAATAACTCCACCTTGATTAACCACAAAACCTACATTCGAATTAGCTCCAACTAGCCTTAGTGTATAATTATTATCATCTGTACCCGCGTGTTTAGCAAATAATGACTGGTTAGCAGTCATGGTAGTTCCAGTATCTGGTTTTATAAAAGTGTCTAGGGTGAAATCTTGAGCAAAAATATTAAAATCACCATTGTCAGGAAGATCCGCAAAATTTCCTGCTGTGCCGTCAAGGTCTAGTCTTGCAGTTCCGTCAAAACTTGGACTACCATCTCTAAAAACTAAGGTATGTTCAGAGGGGCTATCATCTGTTAAATTACCGCTAAAGTTGGTCAAAAGCTTTACCGCTGCGTTGTCACCGATATCAATTCCATCATTTCCTAGTATTATTGAAGGATATGTATATGAATCAGGGCCTTGAAATACACCTGAAAGATAAACCATAAAATCTGTTGAAGAGGATACATTAACTCCTGTAGGTAGTGCAAATGATTCTGTGTTAGAATTAATTACATAGGAATTTGCATTTATGACCGTAGCTGTACTATTAGAGTAGTCCACGCTTTTAACTGCTGGAAAAGTTCTAGTTAGCCTAAAGCGAGTAGGAAGTGAAATAGTTTTTAGAGTTAGTTCTGTAGCATCTGGAGCCGCTAAAAAAGAAGCTGTTTGACCAGAGTTTGATAAGTCATAAGCACTCGTCTGTTGTAGAACACCATCGATAAATGCTGTTACTTCACCCTTGTGGTCAACTGCTGTTGGTAAATTAAACTCCGTTCTAGAAGTCCCTGTATTGTTAAAGGTAGTTTCACCTACAACACTAAACGCAGTAATAGGGGCGGTTGCATCATCAGGATAAGTTGCCATTAGGTAGCTCCTCTTAAGGACTTACGAATCGGTCCATTGTTTCTTAAATCTCTTGTTACAATATCAATCACAAATTTTTCTCCATCAAAACGTGGTGCGGAAGGCTGGTTTGATTCTTGTGGAGTGCCTTGATTGATAATGTTTACTGCAACATTACCAGGACTACCTGTCGCATTCATAGCGTTTAAGTTGCTTTCGCCGATTGAACGAGCTGCTGAACGTTTCATTACAAACTCACCTGGTTCTAATAGAGCAGGGACTCTATCGCGTTGCATGCCTCCTGCTGCAAGTTTTCTTACAGGTCCTCCAGAAGCAAATAATGCATCAAAATTAGGTGCGCCTCCACCAGCTGTTAGATTAATGCCAGTCGGTATTGAACTTCCGACACCGACTTTTGCAGTACTACTTCCAATATTAAAAACTCCTTTTAAAAGGTCTGTTGCACCTTCTTTTAGAGGATCAATTAAAGTTTCACGTAAAAATTGTTTTCTAATATCATTTAACAAGTTGAATAAAAATTGGTTAAAACCTTCTCTAAAGCTCTTCAGAGTAAACTCTCCTTGTGCTATAGCATCAAACATCTCATTTAAGCCACTACTTAAATTATCAGAGAGTGCTTTATTTACTCCTTTGAACAATCTAACATTAAGTCTTTCGCGCTCAACTAACAAATTATATTCTCTTTCAGCAGCTGTTTTAGCTATTTCATATTTTCTGTCAGCACTATTCTTAGCTAATCCTTCTTGTAAATTATTTGCTATCACTGTATTACTGATAATATTATTAGTTGCATTATTAAAATCTTGATTCATTTTTGCTAGAAGATTTTCAGTTCCACTTATACGTATACGTAAACCACTACCATCGCTCTCTATTGGAGCTTCACCTCTAGCTTTTCTTGAAGCATTCTCAATTGCAAGCGAGTTTTTATTGAGCTCTTTAATTAATTCTATAGTGGTTTGGATTTGAATAGTTGTTAACTTTCGATCTTGTTCAAGTTTAAGTATGTCAAGTTTTAATCGTTGATCATTAACTTTTTTGTCTGATTCTGCTTTTTTTCTAGCAAAATCCTTATCTGCATCTGCTAATGCTATTTGTAAATCTCTAGTTTGTGAAGCAATTCCTAATTTATCATCACGAGTTAATCCGCCAATATCTTTTAGAAATGACTCTCTAGCCTTATTTTGGTTTATTAATTCCTGTGTAACGGCTTTTTGTGCTTCGAGTTGATCTTTTGATACAAGCATATTATTTTTTTCTTGTAATTGTACACTTTTAAGTTGTAAAGAAAGTATTTTGCTTTGAAGAGAGAATATCTCTTTATCAATTTTTGATGCTAATTTATCTCTTTCAAAGACTAACTGTTGTGTTGCCACAAGAGCATTTTTTTCTAACTGTATAAAATCAGACCTAGATTTTTTTATTTTTTCTTCAGTTTCTGCAATTAAGCCTTTAATCTCTAATATAGCACTACTAATAGATCTCTGTTTTTCAAGGTTGTCCTCACCTTCAGCTTCCTTCTTTTTAAGATCTTGTAAAGCAGCATTTTCTATTTTTAGTGCCCTTTGTAGCAGTTCTCTATCCCTTAAAACGCCCTTAGTATCCCCTTTAATAGCTTCCTGAACATCTTTTAATTTTTGTAGCTCATTAGTTAGAGCTTTGACAACATTTAATTCTTTTTCTCTGCTTGAAGTAGCTACCGTACCTCCTTCACTAATTTCCCCAGTGAATACACGTCTCTCTAGCTTCTCGCCAGGCTTACCAAAAACTTTATCTAATAGTTTACCTGTCTTTTCAAGCTCAATTAATCTATCTCTATCTCCAGCCAAAAGTATTTTTTGTATTTGCGCTTCCGCAATCAAAGCATTTAATGGACCAATATCTTGGAGATTTGCTTCTAGCCTGTCTCGCTCTTTTAAAAGATTATTAATGATAGCTTCTTGAGCCCCAACGCTAGCTGCAGCTTTTTCTGCGTTCAATAACCCTCTAAACAAATCATCAGCAAATTCTTTTTGTTTTATGATAAGTGCGGAAAGTAAAGGACCTGCTACTTCAAAGCCTTTTACAAAAGAAACTACACCTTTTTCACTGACTTTTGTTAAAATTTGGGAAATATTTCCAATTTTTATTTCCAGCTCTCCTGCGGCATTCCCAGCTAATCCTAAATTATCTTTTAATTCCTTGGTTTCGTTTACAAACTGTATGATCTTTTTCAAACCAACACCAGTCTGTGTCGAAACAATTTCTAATGCAGTTAAAATTTGAGAACCTGCTAGGCGACCTGCTTTACCTGTTACTCCAGAAAGTTCTTCAAATAATCCTAGTAGAGTTTTAATAGTTGCTTCTATAAGGGCAGCGTCTTTTCTAAGAGGAAACACATTTAATATATTCGAAGTTCCAAGTTTATTTTTTGTTACAGCATCTATGTATTCAGTTACTTTTTCGGTAGCCACGCCTATAATATTATTTTGCCTTTGCTGACTTATTCCTGCCAAGTTACTCGAAATAATAAATTCTCTGTTTGCAGAAACTAAAGCCCTAGTTTGCTCTATCGTGCCTCGTAAAAATTTTATAAATGTTTGAAATAGCTCAACGAGTTTTTCTAATAAATTAAAGTTCTCAAATCCAAAAACTTTAAATACACCGTCAATTGCAAGTTGTAAAATAGATAGTACAGAAATCACAGTAGTAATAATTCCTAAGGCTCTATTAAGAGTGTTTCCAAGAAAGGCTGCAGCTCCTGCGACTCCTCTTAGTGCAACGGCAAATGCATTAGTACCAGGAATCGCTGCTTTTTGGGCGGCATCTAATAATCTAATTTGTGTAATTAATCCTCTAGCAGCTTCTCTTGCTATCTTTTTTTCAGCAGTATTTTTTATACGAGAAGCAATAGCACGTTGATCGGCAGCAGCTGCTACCAGAGTAGCTCTTACCTCTTCATATTTAGCTCTAGTTAAGGCTTGTCCAGCGGCAACTTCTGCTAAAGTAGCCTGTGCTAGTTGTCTTCTCTGGACTTCTTGAGCTTTACCAAAGCGACTAAAACGTATTCCTGCCTCTGCATTTTCAGCAGCAGCTCTAGTTGCTTGTGCAAATCCTCTACTTAAAAAGTTAACGGCTTCAGCACCTCTGACACCAAACGCTTCAATAGATTTAGAGGCTTTATTAATTGCCCCTCCAAAAACTGATATTGCTTGTGCTCCAACCACTCTTGCTAAAACACCAAATAAGGCAAAAACATTAGATAAATTACCAGAGATGAAGTCCGCAAAGGGTGCTAAACTATCTGCTACAACGCCACCAAATGCTGCACCAGTTTCAATTAATTTGGCAGCTAGTCTTTCTAGTGATACAGCGGCTGTTTGGGCAGAAGTATCAACATCTCTAAATTTCTGTTCGCCTTCAGCTATCACTTCATTAACAAACGCTTGTCGTCTTTCAAAATTTGTTAGGGATGATACACTTTTACCTACACTATCAGCATATTTTCTAACAGCAGGATCAATTCTTGTAAAAATACCAAGTTCGTCTAATAATTCTGGTTCAAGTTTTGCAGCACCTCGAACGACCCTTGTAAATGCATCATTTAAATTTCTACCTAACGCTTTAGATGCTCGTAAAGATACACTAGTCAAACGATCAATTTGGTCTCCACTAAACCCAGAGGCTAGTGCTAAGTTAGCAGTCTGAGCAGCTTCTACTAGACTCAATTGTCCTTTTGTAATTTTTTGAATGTTATTGAGAATTGCTGTTCCAGATTCACCAATTGATGACGCAAGAGCGTTTGTACCTGCAATTATTTGTTCAAATTCAGCAGCACGTTGTAATGCAAAAAATGCAGCGGTTAAAGCAAATATGTTAGCAGCTGCGCCTGCATAAGCTGATACAATACCGCCAAGACCAGTAGCTTGAGCAGAAAACTGACGACCCGCAGAAGCAGAGGCCTGCCCTAAACGGGTTTGTGCCTTACCAATGGCTTCAGTATCTTTTTGAACTTTTCTAGCACCAGTGCTAGTGTGTCTAGTAACAATATTCTGAACAGTTGTGGCCAAGGGCTATCCTCTCTTCGACTTAGCTTTTGCTAAGTTTTCTTGCTCTTTACGTTTTTGAGCATAGTATTTTCCTAATTCTGTTTCGCAAACTTTTAATAATTCAAAAACCTCTCGTTTATTTTCAATATCATAAAGTTTCATAATATCAAATAAACCATTATAGTTTTTACCTAACCAAAGCCCATTCATACCTTCCCAAATATCTGGTAATGCATTCATGATAAGTAAAGCCTGCTGCGCTTCAATAGAAAAGGTAGAAGGATCTTTCGGAATATCTTCATCTTTTGGTTCTACCCCCATCTGCTCACAAATAGCAAAGTATTGTTCTACTGATACCCCACCTCCGTGTAAAGCAGTCTGAAGGTAGTTAGTTAGTTTTTTGCGTCAGTTTCCGCTTTTTTCTTTGAAAACTGTTCAAAATCATTCATCGCATCTGTGATAAACTGATCAAAAACAGTAGAATTTTTTAAAAGTTCTATCGCATCATCATTACTATACTCGATATCTTCATCGACGTCCATTCCTGATATGTCAACAGGCATTAAAGCAGGCATATGCTTTACTTTAAGTCCTTTCCATCCGATTATCGCTTTTTCTGCATAGTTTTCTAAAAAACGATCATTGTCAACTTCCTCTTCTCGTTGACGAGTTCGTTTATTAAATTTATAGGTAAGACTCGAATTTCTGACTTTCATTAAGTCTTCGCGAGTTAAGTAGTTGAGATTAACAGAAAAGCCTTCTACATCTGGATAGTCTACCCAGATTGAAGATTTCTCTGCCATCATATTTTTGATTTTACTCATAGTTTCCCCTCAAATAAAAAGTGCTCATCACATATCTGCTCTTCTTAGGTGAGGGGGGACCTGAATTGCAAGTGATGAGCACTCATGGTTAAAAAATTAATGACCCCCCTCAGAATCATTCAGCTTATGTTTTAGCTGCAAATATTGTTACTTCTCCACCATCGCCTTTGGTAGCAGTAGTTTCTTGTGCAACAAAGTTAACTGACATAGATATAACATCATCAGTTGCAATTTGTGGAAATTCAAACTGACAAGCATCTAATTGAAATGCTACATAAGGTGCAGTTGTTCCACCAATTATCAAGTTAGCATTAGATGTTTGTGCTGAAGAAGTTCTTGAATCTTCTGAAATGTTACGTAAAAATCCTGCAGATTCTAAGTCACCAGTTCTAAGATACATAGTTGCTGAACCTGTTACAGCTCGTGAACCTGTAAATTGACCAATCGGCTCGTTAAGAGACGAAAGTTCTTCTGGTGTTAAATAAGTAATATTATTGTTATAATCAAAACTTAATGCAGTAACTGGGAAGGTAAACTTCTCATCTGAACCACCAGCAGATGCTTGGTGATGAAACTCAATTGTACTTAAACGATTCTTAATAAATGAGTTTGTGCCCGTTGCACCAGCTACATTCATTTGTGCAAATGAATGATAGGATGCAGTTACTGTTGCATTCTCAGTAGTAGAATTAGCAGTCACAGTTGAACCGTCATTTAATACTCCACCAAACACTGAAATAGCGTTATTACGTGGAACACCTGTAATTTCTTTTAATGTAGTACCAAAACCTGACCATGTTGTTGTAGCAATTTCTTCAATTCCTGCATCAACTGTAGCTTGGTTCACTGTTGCATTAGATACCTGATATACAACGTTATCTAATTTAAAGTACATATGATTTTCAGTTGCTGTTGAAAAGTTAGATTTACTTGGAAATGAGCCAGTACCAGCAGCTACAGTAGTAGTTTGTAACTTACCTCCTGATGCCCAAACTGAATTTTCTTCAGTTCCGTCAGCAACTTTAGTGTTTGAAACCATTGATTGCCATAAAAACCA
>Ga0222719_10000886_pt1 | contig 29858 bp, 37 predicted proteins | sample C33_34DmetaG_FD_165039 | JGI IMG/M metagenome (GOLD analysis project Ga0222719, IMG submission 165039) | Estuarine water microbial communities from San Francisco Bay, California, United States - C33_34D | ecosystem: Environmental > Aquatic > Marine > Unclassified | place: USA: California... | reverse complement strand
AGCGAAAGCTGATTTATTCCCCTCTCTGTTTCCTACTGAAGTTAAAGATGTGAACGTAACCGATATCGACAATCGTGGAATTATGGAATCTTTGGGCGACGTGGTCACCGGAGATGGCGGTAGAATGTCTGCTCTCAAGCAGCTCTTTTTCCCAGACCCTGCGGGTAATCCAGATAAACTGCGTCAATACGGGCCTTTGGGAGCTTTAGCCACTTATCTAGCGTATAAAGACGGCTTCTTTGACCCAGAACCCGGATTGCCGGGACCGTATGGCGGCATAGGTAATATAGACTTACAAGCTAAGTACCCTGGCACGTACCGTCCAGGCGTACCTCAAATTGCACGACCTGCCGCTATGGCTGACGGAGGTTTTCCACGTAAGACCGGGGCTATAGCGGGACCGGGGACAGAGACCTCTGACGATATCCCTGCAATGCTCAGCGACGGTGAGTTCGTAATGACCGCACAAGCTGTGCGTGGCGCGGGGAACGGGGACAGAGAAACAGGTATACGTCGTATGTACGACATAATGAACGGTTTTGAAAGGAGTGTGGCGTAATGTCTAACGGCATAATGACGCAGGAGATCATTGAAAGACAGGACCCGTATACCGAGGCGTATAGGCGAGGTCTTTTTGAATCTAGCTTTGATCTGGTCAACCAGCGACTGGGCTTTGAGCGCGTTCCTACAGGTCAGGAGGATGAATTTGGGCAACCTATTTACGAAACAGTAGAAACTGGAACAGGGCCTATTTATGCCCCAACCCGTCAGGTTGCCGGTCTCACGCCTATGCAGCAGCAAGCGCGGACGTTAGCCCAGGAAAACCTGGGCGGCTTCATGCCTTACATACAGGGTGGCCTGGGGCAGATACAGCGTGGGCAGGGTTTATATGAGCAAGCCGCGCAACTGGCTGGAGAAACTCGTGAGATCCCTTTTCAGTATGGGCAGGCTGGGGCAGAGGCTATTCAAGGTGGTATGGGGGCGTTTCGTCCAGGAACGTTAGATGACCCCGATTCCGGCATAGCGGCCTTTTACAACCCGTTCGAGGATCAAGTTGTTGGGCAAGTGCAAAGAGATTTTGATATTGCGAGGCGTCAAGAAGAAGCTCGCCAAGCGGCGCAGGCTGTAGGATCTGGCGCTTTTGGTGGCTCACGGGCAGCAGTAACCGAGCAACAAGCCCTGGAGGGTCTTAATCGTCAGGAGCTAGATGCCTTATCCAGATTACGCACAGCAGGCTACAGCGAGGCATTGTCTGCTGCACAGCAGGCACAGGAAGCACAGCAGCGTCGAGCCCTAACTGGCGGCGCATATCTCGGTAACATAGGCCAAGCTTTAGGAACCGTAGGACAGAGAGATGTTCAGATATTAGGCGATGTGGGCCGTGGGATAGGTGCCCTGGGCGTACAGGAAGCGGGTCTTGGTCCAATGGCGGCCAGAGAAGCTCGTGCGGACGTTGGCACACTTGGCGCTTTAGGCGGTCAAGAGCAGCTTTTGGAGCAGAGCGTTTTGGATGCCACTAGAGCGACAAACATTGACCGACAACAGTTGCCCTATGAACAGTATAATTACCTCAGTGGCGTACTAAGCGGTGTGCCTGCTAGGGCGTCTCAAGCCACGTATACCAGTAACCCGACGCAAAGCGCAGCCTCTCAAGCCATAAGTACAGGTATCGCGGGCCTCGGTGCCTTGTCTGGTATCGCATAGGATCAGATATGAGCATTCAAAGTTTGTTGGAACAAATGAGAACGCGCCAAAGCGATCAAACTGGCCCAGACACACCGGCCCCTCTCCCCTCGTTCACTCCTTCGGGTCTGACTATCGGCCCTATGGGAGGGACTACACCGGCTTCGTATGTGTCAAACATATCCGGGCAAGTAGATGGTTTGAAGAATGCGCTGATGTCATCTGCCAAAAACTTGGGTTCAATAGCTTCTGGGCTAAGTAACCCCGGAGGCTTGGGTGGCATGGCGATTACGTCTAATGCAATTAGACCGGATTCGGATTTTTCTCTTTCTGAATTAGCACCTATTGTTTCTGCAGCGGCTCCAGAGTTTGCTGAAGGTGGAGCCGTCAATAATCTTTATAAAAGACCAATGTTTATGCAGCAGGGTGGGGCCGCTACCCCTCGCCTACCTACGCCAATGGCGAATATGCCGATGGCAAGAGCCCCCTCTGGTGCTATGCCGCCAATGAGACCGTCCTCCGCACCTATGGCTCCTGCCCCACGCATCCCTGCTGCCCCTTCACGCCCCACGGCTCCTGACAGCCAGGGCATAGCCAGTATGGTAGCTGACAAGGCCAAAGCTGATCTGGCCACGGCCCAGGGTCCAGAGCAGTTGATTAATGCCTTCAGAGGCAACCAGAAGCCCATAGCGGCCCGGTATCAAGAGCTGGCTGAGTATGTTGGTCCTAACGACGCTGGTCGCACACCGACCAGTGTGCTGACTATGGTGCAGCCTACAATCATGATGACCGAGAAGGGTGCTGCTGACAGCGGCATAGGTCAGTTGATGGCCGGAATGCCCGAAGCTAATGCACCGATGAAAGGAGACATGGGCGCAGGGATCATGCGTCAAGCTCCGGTAAGGATGGATCAAGGTGGCGACCCCAGAATGGCGGATTTCCAGAACCAGCAAGCTTTCCTGCAAGAAGCCCTGGGTCTTGATCCAGAAGCTCTTCGGCGCAGGGCTCGGTCCAGAGGGATCGTGCAGGCCGGTTTACAGGGTTTGACCCGACAGCCTCGTTTGGGCGAGAGCGCGGCACAACAGATTCTGCCAACTATTTTTGAAGCTCTGGGTGCGGGCTCAGAAGCAGATATGGCTGTTGATCAGTTGATGCGCCAAAGCGTAAGTACGCCTGCGGCGCAGTATGCTTTGGACCAGGAACAAGCCAGAAAAGCTGCGGCAGCGGCTAGGCAACAAAAAATATTTGAAAAAGCTTTAGAAACTCCAGAGTTTGAGCCCGGATACTTGGTAGATACGCAAACTTTAACTCCGGCACCAAATCAGCCTGTGGTTAACATTAAAGACCCGAGGGCTGTAAGAAACGCAAACATTAGAGCCGAAGCTGAAGGCACAGTGCTTGTGCCCGCTAGTCAGATAAAAGCGATTTCGAAAGATGCGATGACTCCGACGGCTCCTGAATATAAAGTCTTGTTCGATCCTTCAACTGGAAGGAGGGGCGGGGCATTCAACGTTTCTGACCCAGCTCAAAAGACTGCGATGGACGAAGCTATAATGGCCACAGGTCTTATCCCGATTGATCCTAAAGATGTTCCAATTACAGAAGCTCCACCTGTTCCTGAAGGTAGAGACGATGATTTGGTAGCGGCCAACGCGGTCATTACTCAAGGACTTCAATTGCCTAGCGGACAAAAAGTGCCTTCATCCAATGTTCGAGCTTTAGTACAAAGCCTCAGAAATTACACTCAGCCAACGGTGATATCTCGATTCGATACTGAGACTCAAGACACGGTTACAGATGTAAGAAGAAACCAGTTGGATAGTCAAACTCTGAGAGACGTACAAACTTTGGTCAACGACGGTAAGTTAGACCAAACGGTTTATGATGAGATATTCCAATTTAACACTCAGGTTTCTCCACCGCGAGGAGAACAACCAGGTGCGGGCCAACCAGGTGCGGGCCAACCTGGCCCCGATGAAAGCAAAACTGTGCAACAAGAAGTTGTTCAGGATTCAACGGTTAATATAACTGGCATTGAAGTTCCTGCTGAAGTTTTTGAAAGTCCAAATGTCCAGGAAAACATTCTCCGTGAATACGATTACTCCAAGGTCACGGGTTTTGGAAACTTGGTTTCCAACAAGTTGGGAAATACGGCTACAGCAATATTAAGCTTATTCGGTGAACAAACGCCGGTTATCAGTACTATTGCAGAATTCACATCAGGTGGTGAAGAAGAAAAAGCTATTGATGCGAGTCTAAATTCTTTACATCAGGTAATCAGTGGAGCATCTAGAGAAGTTATAGGCGGCGCTGACGGCAGGATTGCAGAGGCATTCAGACAAGAAATTTCTGAGTTAATACCAAAACCAAACAGCGGTGTCGGCTACGGTAGAATGTTGGAGCAATATAGAGCCATACGAAATCGTACAGCAGAACAACTAAGGACTACGTCACGGTTGCTTCAGGATGGCACCATGTCTCAGGCCAACAGCAATAAGGCTAAAAACAATTTAGCTGAATTGTCCAATGTCTACACTCTCGTAAGTGCGGTAATACAAGGTATGGAACGTGGATTGGGTGCTTCTAGCAACGCTACGCCAACCACTAACATTCCAATCATACGAGAACAATTGGATCAAGTATCCCAACCTCCGATTTAAATAGGTTTGACAGATGGCTGAACAAGATTTTTTAAGCTCTGTTTTGGGAGAAGGTGTCGAACTTACCCCAAGTCAAAAAGTTAATATAGACCTGTCAGACTCTTTTGATGCAATCCCATATAACAACATTGTTGATTATGTGGTGCTGGACCGTTGGTCTCTCGCTAATCCAAATAACCCTAATGAAGTCATTAAGATCGATCCAACGGGGTTGGAGGCAATGCGTCGTGACGGCATGACCAACGACGAAATCTTAATGCGGTTTGCCAACTTCAGAGACAAAAATGCAGCTCAACGTTTTATAGAAGAGGGCACAAAAGCCTTTGCCACAGCCTTTCCTGCAACCGCTCTGGGTATAAGAACCGGTCGCCAGCTTGGCGGCGCTACACCTGCCGGAATACTCGGCGGCACCGCGACTGGTTTTAGCGTTGGACTCGCTACAGACCTTTTACGGTCACAAATGTTTCCATCTACAAATATACCCTACCTGCCAAACACTGAGATCAGGACCGTAACTGGAGAAGACGGAAAGCCACAGCCACTTTCTTTTCTCACAGGACGAGACGCTGCGTCCAGGATGGGTGAGGTCTTTGGTGGAGGCGCAGGCGCTTTCAATTTACCTTGGTTGATGAAAGATGCCACCATCACTTTAGGTTCGAACTTTTTACGCAACAATCTTTCTAAGATTTCAAACAACTCTTTTTTTACGCAGTCTCTACCCAGGGGGTTAGAGGCCGTTGAGCAAGGCGTTCAAAGAGGCATGGAAACCGGATTGGCGAACCCCGTTCGTTATGGGTTGACCGAAGGCACGGCTTTGGGTGGTGCCACTGCCATATCTGGAGGTATAGAGTCTTCTTTTGGTGGTGAAACTAGTGGAGCCGCTCAAGAGGGACTTCAAGTAGCCAGTGAAGTTGGGGTTAGCCTTTTAGAACCAAGAGCAAGGCTTACACGATATCTGTTGAATAACTCTCCTAAGCTTATGAACAGCTTACAGACCTTTAATCCAACAGGTCGATTTGGTAACACTGGAGAGTTTTTTCGTCAGCTAATTGGTGCAGAACTTAGAGAGGTTAGCCCCGATACCCCTGGAGCTTTTTTTAACGAGGATGCTAATAAATATTTTGTTTTAGATATGCCAGAAGAACTGGCTGATGTCTCTTTTACCGATGCTAGAAAGCCAAGTGTCTTTGGGTCAGCGAGCTATTCTCCACTAAACTTTGAAGATCGAACTGCGGCCATGCAATCCGGTCTTCCTATACTTTATGCGTTAGAAGCTAGACGTCGAACGGGTGCCACGGCCCCCGCGACAGAGGGTGTTGCGCGAGTTCCTAGTTTGGGTGACGACGACATAGCTCGTCGTTATGACCAAGAAAATTTAGAACTCTTAGCTGTAATGGACGTTTTAGCCAGGAGCGATGACCCCGAAACTTTGGCAATATTTTCGGGTGTACGAGATGAATATTTTCGTATAAACCTACTTCGAGACTTTCAAAACGAATTAGATCGATATCAACAAACTGTCGCCAAGGCTTTAGAGAGTGGAGAACCTATTGACCAGTCTAAAGAACTATACAGCCTGTTCTTTGGGCCAGAGGGAGATACTGGTTTATTAGGTGCATATAAGCGGCAAGAAGCTGCTTTTAAGAACATCATACCTAAAGCTCAACCTGTTAATAACTCTAGCCTAGAGGCAGGCGTACTTGAGTCTTACGAAAACATTAGACAAAAATATGGCATACAAGGTCGTGACCCTAAAATTAGTTCAGGTCGTGATCTTGTGTACATGGACGGCGTTTTAGACGACCTTGAAAAAAGGGTAAAGGCTAATTCCAGTGATGTTCCGCAGATAACGCCTGAAAATATACGACGCGCTGAGATAGCGGTAGAAGATAAGCAAGCTGAGGTAGACCGACTTAACACCAGCTTATCTGCCATAACTGGAAATGATCCCGAATCTCAAGCAGCTAAGGAAGCCCTACAAAGAAGACTAGAAACAGCTAATTTTGATTTAACGGGCCTTCAAACAAAAGTTGAAAGCCTAAAAAACCCTGCTATAGAAACGAAAGAAGATTTAAACGTTGATGACTTGTTGAAGATGCTGTTTCTCATAGACAACTCTAAGAAAGACGCTTTAAGAAGTGGCAACGATCAAAGGTTAGATATGTTGGCCGAGTTGGAACGCGGCGCAATGCGAACATTAGAGTTGACATCTAACGTTGGTCCAAACGCTACAGACGCTGATAGAAACGCTTCTTTACTTTTAGACAATTACCTTTCGTTTAGAAAAGGTATTAACGAACTATTTAGCGGAACTTTCCTTGGTGAAATGCGTTCAGACATACCTCCACAAGCAGCGGCAAGCGCTTTGTTCAAAACAATGGACAGTGCGACGTTAATTAGAATGCAACAGTTAGATGAAGCTGCAAACTATCTAAATAATTGGGAGGAGCGTGCCACCGGGGTTGCCGCTTCAGCCTTACGACAGGCTCGACTGGCTGACCCAGACATAGCTCCTGCTACCCCTGAAGAAGCCAGAGAAACCATAGTAACAGCGGGCGACCGTGCTTTACGAGGCATACTAAACAATCCAACGTATTTTCGCTCAGTGCCTCGAAAAGACGAAGCTGGGAACATAATGTTTGTTATGGACGCGGAGGGTAACCTCACCGACCGGCCTCAAACAATGTTGGAGCCAACACAAAAGTTTCGAAATTTTATGGCGGACCCGGTAGTTAACCAGATTCTCGATGACAACTTCCCGGACCTTAAAGCTGACCTTCAAGATATAGAAACAGTAAATGCCTTGTTTGAAAATCTTAAAAATGAACAAAGCAATTTTAATACTCTTCGAAATGAATCGGATGCGTTTAGGAGAGCTTTTTCTGGAGCCTTTGATGATCCTGCGGCGGGCCTAATTCAATTGATTGGCCATCCCGATAAACGAGGAAGAGACCGAAGGTTTGCTAACTCTGTTCGAGACTTTACGGAGATAGCAAAGACAGCGGCTGAATCTGGCGACGAACAGGTAAAGAAGGGCCTCATCAACACCGTAATTCAAGCAGCATTTGATTATGGCGGCGGTAACGCTGGAACAGACCTTAGTACTAAAGAAATTTTGTTCAACCCTGACAAAATGTTGGAGTATTTAAATTCTCCAATGTCGCGAGGAACGTCAGAAAGCGTTGGTAGTATCTTAGTAAGTTCGGGCGTTTTGGAAAACGAAGCGCACCTGGCTAAAATTAATTCTTTACTTCGTCAAATGTCGAACAATCTAAACGTTCGGCTCCCTGGGCGACAAGCGTCCCTCCCAGACTTGCCCGAAGAAAGCCCAATCGAAGGCACCCGTCGCACAATTGAAGAAGTCGCTGGACGAACGTTGGGTGCAGGTGTTGCTAGTGCAAGTTATCGATTGCTTCGAAGCATACCAGGGTTTGAAAAAATATTTGGGGCCGCAGCTAGTCTGGTTATTTCCTCCTTGGGCGCTCGACAGGGTGAAAGGGCTTTCAGAGCCGCTCGATTTACAGAGCAAGAATTGCTTAAAAGCGCGTTAAAAGACCCTTTACTTTTAGACGTGTTATTACGCACTCCGACAAGAGAACTCAAAGAATTTTCTATAGAGGAGCTGCGTCCAGTGTATGGCTGGCTGTATGGCTCAGGTGTCATCCCTGCTCAATACACTTTTCAAGACTTCTTCCAAGAGGCTGTCTTGGGTAGAGGCCAGGAAGAGCGTGAGGCCAGGGAAGAGGCTATTAGAACACGAGGCGGCCAGCCCAGCGGCAGCCCGTCTGCTGTACAACGCCCTGTACCTCCGCCACAAGTCAGTGCGCCACAGCCAATCGCACCACCTCCCGTGGCTCAGGCTCCAATGCCAATGCCCCAAGCACCAGCACCCACGGCCCCCGCGTCACCGGTCAGTCGTCAGCAATTTGCTGCGGCATTTCCGTTTGACGTCACCAGCGACGTGATTCGATCACAGGGTATTGGCTCTCTAGGTAGAACTGGTTAACGCAACCATTCCTTGGGGTCTTCTCCGAGTACCGTGCTGGCAAGATTTATCTTGTTACGCAGGGCTCGGAGGATCACTTCATCTATAGTGTCTGGCGACACCAGGTCTACATAAGTCACAGACTTCTCCTGCCCAATGCGGTGAGCCCGGTCCTCCGACTGTAGCCGTATCTCCAGATCATAGCTGTTTGAGTAGTAAACCATCGTGCTGGCAGCGGTCAAAGTGATGCCATAGCCCCCAGTTCTAGGCTGTCCAACAAAGAAACGCAGCGGAGAATCCGGGTCCTGGAACCGCTCGACAATGGCCTGACGCTCGTCCTGGGGCGTGTCACCGTAGTAAATTGCCACAGAATCCTCACCATATGCCTTGGTCAGGGCCTCCTGTATGTTCAGAATGTCCTGTGTAAACGTGGCCCAGATTATGACCTTTCCGTGTGCTTCTTCGACCACGGCCAACAGCTCAGTCATTCTGTTATTCTTGATGTTCTGTATCTCACCGTCGTCAGTGCGTAACGAGCCACAGGCTATCTGCTGCAAGCGCATTAGCTGGGTCAGGACGCTCTGTGTGGTGGCTAACTCCCCGGATTCTACCTGAGCCAGGGCCATTTCCTTCATCTGGTTGTAGACTTTCTTTTGCTCTGTGGTCAGCGGCACCTCGCGCTGTGTGTACACTTTGTCAGGCAGGTCGAGGCATTCACTCTTCAAGACACGGGTAGAGAAATCGTCCAGTTTCTTGGTTAATTCGTCAAGTTTGCGGTATCCAACAATATGTTGAAAGCTGCGATGGCCCATAGACCGGCGTTGTATGACCGCGTAACGTCCCTGAAAACTGTAGAAACTCTTGAAACCCAGGGCGTCGCTGTGCAGAAAGTCGCACTGGCTGTACAAATCCATAGGACTTTTGGTGATCGGACTGCCTGTCAGTATGCGACGGTATTTTGACACAGTCGCCAAAGCTACAACGTTTTTCGTGCGGCTGGCCTGACGATTCTTGATAGTCGTGGACTCGTCAATCAGGCAAAAGTTGTTGGGATTGCGTTGTAGAAACCGGTACGCGCTCTGCGCCCCCTTCTTCGTGGACAACGCTTCAACGTTCATGACCAGGATATGCAGCGCCTTGGAGTCGCCACGTATCGCTACGTCCTTGATTTCGTTGGTAAATTTCTGTGTCCAGTTGGGTTGCCAACGTACAATGCGATGTTCAATGTCATCAGGCAAATGCGTGGGAACTTCTTTGCGGACCCAGTTGTCAAATACACCTTTAGGGGCAATCAAAAGCGCGGTGTCTATTTCACCCGCTTGGTACAGGGCCCCCATCGTATCGATGGCGATCTTTGATTTCCCTGTACCCATCTCAAGAAAGAGGGCATAATATTCGGCCCTCCAAGATTTATCCCAAATCTCGTACTGGTGCTGGTACGGCTCTGTTTTAAATGTGTAACTCATAGTTGCATATGCAAGTTTATAGCATTATCATGTGTCCCTCAAGTGTCCAAACGACACTTTAACCACGAGGATGACTATATGAATGATTTATTTGCTGAGATGGAGGCCGATCAAGCCAAGACCTCCGAGCTACACAGCATCAACACAGACGGCTTGAAGACCGTAGCGGAGATGGCACGTGCCGTCGAAGCGCAATCCACATTAGTTGCCAGTCTCGAAGACCGCATCAAAGAGGAAAAACAAAAACTCTTGAAGCTGACGGACGAGGACCTCCCGGCACTACTTCATGAGATCGGGCTCGCCAAGTTCGAATTAGAAGACGGCAGCAAGATCGAACTAAAGCCAACCTACGGGGCTCACATCAAGGTAGATAACCGCGGTGCAGCTTTCGGCTGGCTTCGAGACAATGGGTTTGATGACATCATCAAGAACACTGTCGCGTGTGTATTCGGACGCGGTGAAGACAAGAAAGCGGAGACCTTTATCAAGGTCGCGCATGACGCTGGCGTCCCGGCGACACAGAAAGAAGAAGTTCACCCAAGCACACTCAAGGCTTTTGTCAAAGAGCGTGTTGAGAACGGTGAAGAATTTCCAATGGATTTGTTTGGCGCTTATGTGGGCCAACGTGCAACGATTAAGAAAGGTGCAAAATAATGAGTAAGTCAGTAGCAGAAAAGAAAGAAACTAATGTCGTGGCGTTTGATGCGTCTGTGTTTGAAGAAGATGCCGGTGTCGGCCTTGGCCAACTGGGTCAAGAAGATGTGGCACTGCCGTTCCTCAAGGTACTGTCTCGTCAGGACCCTATCCTTGATGATCTAGACGACGCCAAAGCGGGTGACATATATAACACCGTGACCGGTCAGGTCTGGAAAGGTAAAGAAGGCATCAATGTGGTGCCCTGTGTCTACCAGCGCCGTTACATTGAATGGTCCCCACGAGGCACGGGCACCGGGGCACCGATAAATATCTTCACGCCTGACGACCAACGGCCCAGGACTGAGCGCAGCTCAGAGGATAACCGCGAATATGTGGTTGACGGCCAAGGTTCGTACCTTGAAGAAACTCACCAGCACTTTGTTGTGATCATAGGCAAAGATGGTTCTTTAGAGACTGCTCTAATAGCCATGAAATCTACACAACTGAAGAAGTCTCGCAAGTGGAACTCTATGGTTCAGTCCAGGACCATGCAGGGCAAGAACGGAGTGTTTACTCCACCTCGTTTCTCGCACGTGTATGCTCTCAGGACAGTGTCTGAGGAAAACTCTAAGGGGTCGTGGCACGGTTGGGAAATCAGCCTTAACGCGCCAGTAGAAGACGCTGGGCTTTACCAGTCAGCAAAGGCGTTTGCTACGTCTATTCTGGCAGGAGACATCAACGTCAAGCATCAGGATGATAACTCTGACCTCGATACTGATGACATTCCGTTTTAATCTGGGGGCCTTGTGCCCCCTTTTCCCCGGAAAACAATATGGATAACGCGAAGAAATTCGCGGGGATTTTTGACGGATTGCAGTGTGCCTACGGCACTTATCGGATTGATAGAAAAAATCAAAACGGGAAGAACACTGGCAAAGCGCAGGTAATCAAATCTCCGCGCACAGATGATTTGTGGGAAGGCCACCTGAGTGGAAAGGGTGATGCGATAGGCATCATACCAATCAATGAAGACAACAACTGCAAGTGGGGTTGTATCGACATTGATACATACCCGCTTGATCTGACGGAACTGATTCAAAAGATACGGCGCATGAAGCTGCCGTTAGTGGTGTGTCGCTCCAAATCAGGAGGGGCTCACTGCTTCCTATTTACTACCGACTGGGTGCCCGCTAAGGACATGCAAGAAACCTTGCAGACCGTGGCGGCAGGACTCGGCTACGGTACGAGCGAGATATTCCCCAAGCAGAAGAGCCTGAACCTCGACAGAGGTGACGTAGGTAACTTCTTGAACATGCCCTACTACGATGCCGAGGATGGCCTACGGTATGTCATCAAAGACGATGGGCAGTCCGGGACACTCGAAGAGTTCTTCACGCTTCACGAAACATATGCTCAGACCAAAGAGCAGTTGTTAGCACTTACTATCGTTGAAGATAAGAACATTATTGTTAAAGACGGCCCTCCGTGTTTACAAACTCTCTGTAACCAAAAGATCTCAGAGGGCGGTAGAAACAATGGTTTATTTAATGTGGGCGTTTACTTACGCAAGGCATACCCGGATAGTTGGGAATCGGAGATCATGGTGTATAATGCACGTTACTTCGATCCACCCCTCCCCCTACCGGAAGTCACTCTTGTAGCAAAACAGCTACAAAAGAAAGACTACGCCTACAAGTGTAAAGACGCCCCGATCTGTGATTATTGTAATGCCGAGGTTTGCAAGACCAGGAAGTACGGTATTGATAGCGCAGTATCGGGTGCGACCATAGCCAACCTGCGTAAGTACAACTCAACGCCACCGGTGTGGTTCATGGATGTGAATGGTCACCCACTTGAACTAGACACCGATGCTTTGATGAACCAAAGCTACTTCCAGCGGTCTTGTGTAGAGCAGCTCAACTTCATGCCGCACTCAGTAAAGAAAGACATGTGGGAGGGTCGCATCAACGGGCTGCTTTCTGAAATGTCAGAGACGGACGGGGCCATCGTTGAGGTGTCGCAGGACGCTAGTATCACGGGCCAGTTCTACGATTTATTGGAAGAGTTCTGTACCGCTATGCAAAACGCGGAGAACAAAGATGAAATCCTGTTGCGTCGCCCATACACCGACGAGGAAGAAGGCCGCACATTCTTTCGACTGAAAGACTTCATGTCTTACCTGACAAAGAATAAGTTCTTTGACTTCAAGTCACATAAGGTAGCGCAACGGCTTCGGGATATAGATGGCGATTCGCTTGTCATAAAGATAAACGGCAAAGCTGTGCGCGTATGGAGTATACCTATGTTTCAGACTTACACGTCTGGTGCTAAGACACCTGACCTGGTGTCGAAAGAAATGGACTCACCGTTCTAATGTTTAGGATATTTGGACCACCCGGTACAGGAAAAACAACCAAGTTGTTAAACATGGTGGATCAGGCTTTGGAGAGTGGCATACACCCAAGCCAGATAGCCTTCCTTGCGTTTACCCGTAAGGCCGCTAACGAAGCTAAGGAACGTGCAGCAGAGCGGTTTCAGCTTAACGCCGAGACCGACCTGTATTATTTCAGGACGCTGCATAGTCTTGCCTACCGCCTGCTCAACATTAAAGAGAAGGACCTGATGCAGGCAAAGCACTACAAGGAGCTGGGCGCGATGATTGGCTTCCAGCTTAATCAGGTGAAGACTGCTGATATGGATGACGGCAAGTCAGGCATCAGCGAACACCCGATACTGTCCATCATCAATCTGTCACGGCTCAAGAAGATATCGCTCAAAGAGCAGTATAATAAGTCCAACATTCGGAGTACGTGGCATGAAGTCGAGTACGTGGCCACGGCCTACGATGACTACAAGGAAACGAACCATCTGGTGGACTACACGGACATGCTCTCGCTGTTCGTAGAGAATTATCAGGCTATCTGCCCTTCGTTCAAGCTGTGCTTTCTGGATGAGGCTCAGGACCTGTCACCACTGCAATGGGACATAGCTCATGCGCTCGACGAAAAATCAGAGAAAATGTACTGCGCCGGAGACGACGATCAGGCTATCTATCGATGGGCAGGTGCAGACGTTGATCACTTCATCAACCTGCCAGGCGGAAGTGAGGTTTTGGAACAATCCTATCGAATCCCGCGGAAAGTACACAACGTCGCAGAGGGTATCGCTAAACGAATCGTTCACCGTTTCCCCAAGGCGTACAAACCTAAGCGTGACATTGGCGAAGTCTTGATTATATCGGACATACGCACGTTAGACCTGTTTGAGGGGTCCTGGCTCATCATGGCTCAGGCCAACTACATGCTGGGCCCCGTGGCTGAATTTCTCAAGTCCGGGGGCTACCTGTTTGAGCGCAACGGCGCTCGATCCATATCCGAAAAGTTATCCACAGCCGTCAACTCATGGGAACGGCTGCGTAAAGGTGCCGCGATCTACCGCTCGTCCGCCAAGGCCGTATACAGCTATATGGCTGGCAATGGAGAAAAGATTGCGCGAGGCAAGAAGACCATCACTGGTGATTCTGGAGACCTCCTGACATACGACAAACTGGTGGAAGACCACGGGCTGCTTGCGTCCAAGGATGAACCTTGGTTTGAAGCTTTGAACAAAATCCCACCAACGGAACGAATATACATCACGGCTCTACTGCGGCGCGGCGAAAAGTTTAACGCCATACCTCGCATCCGACTGTCCACGATTCACGGGACAAAAGGCGGAGAAGCAGAGAACGTGGTGTTATTCACCGACCTTACGCAGGCAGCTCTGGACACTCCAGGCGACGATTTGCACAGGGTGTTCTACGTGGGGGTTACACGAGCAATGTCTAACCTCTTTATTGTCGAACCAGAAGATTACCAAAGGGCCTATTCCATATGAAAAAGGATGAATTTGACCCGCTTTACTACAATGTCTGCCCTCAGTGTGGGCTTACAGCCACCTCGGTTACTGACACTGAAACCAACGTCCGTAAGGGTTGGTACTGCGAACACTGCACACATTTCAATCCGGCCATAGGCAGAGAAACCATTTGGAGAAAAACCAATGGCGAATAACAAACTGCAAATGGCGATGTTCCCGCCAAAGTCCGACTGGGTTCCACCAGAGCATCCGTTTCCTGACGCCATACTGGAGGCCAAAGAGATTGCCATAGACGTCGAGACCCGCGACCCAGACATCAAGTCCAACGGTCCTGGCTGGCCAACCGGCAACGGTGAGGTGGTGGGCTACGCCATTGCGGTCCCCGGCTGGAAAGGCTACTTCCCTGTGGGTCACCTTGGTGGTGGCAACATGGACAAGCGCCAGATCAACAAATACTTACAGAAGGTGTTCAACACCCCCGCAGACAAGATTATGCACAACGCCCAGTACGACCTGGGGTGGATCAAGTCTATGGGCTTTGAGATCAAAGGCCGCGTCATCGACACCATGCTGACTGCCTCACTCCTGGACGAGAACCGGTTTAGCTACAGCCTCAATGCACTGTGCTATGACTACCTCAACAAAACCAAGTCAGAGAAGGTGCTGACTCAGGCTGCTGTGGAGTTTGGTCTCGATCCAAAGGGTGAGATGTGGAAGCTGCCTAGCCAGTTCGTGGGCCCATACGCAGAGGTCGATGCGGAGATCACCCTGGAGCTGTGGAACCACTTCAAGACCCTGCTCAATAAGGAAGAGCTGTGGCAAATCTGGGAGCTAGAAACCGCGCTGCTGCCGTGCCTTGTAGACATGACTATGAAAGGCATTCGGTTTGACGTTGACCGCGCTGAACGGACCAAGCAGGAGCTGATGAAACGCGAGAAGGCCATGCGTAAGCGCATCAAGGAACTCGCCGGGTCCGACGTAGAAATATGGGCCGCGGCCTCTATATCTAAAGCCTTCGACAAGGTAGGGCTCTCCTACCCGCGCACAGAAAAGGGCTCACCCAGTTTCACCAAAGCGTTCCTGAACGACCACGACCACGAGCTGGCACAGTGCATTGTCAAAGCCCGTAACCTGAACAAGACCCAGGGCGGCTTTATCGATGGGCTGCTCAAGCATGTGAAAAAGGATGGGCGCGTACACAGTCACATCAACCAAGTGCGCTCAGACGACGGTGGCACCGTCTCAGGCCGTATTTCAATGAACAACCCCAATATGCAACAAATCCCGGCCCGCGACCCAGAGCTTGGTCCAATGATCCGGCAGTTGTTTCTCCCAGAAGAAGGGGAGCAGTGGGCGGCTATAGATTTCTCGCAGCAGGAACCACGCATACTGACCCATTACGCCAAGGTGTTTGGGGAATACCGCAAGATGCCTATGGAAGGCGTCGAGGAGTTTGTCAAAGGCTATACGGAAGACCCAGACATGGACTTCCACACGATGGTGGCAGAAATGGCTGACATCCCACGCAAACAGGCAAAGGTGATCAACCTCGCCATGATGTATGGCATGGGTGCAGGCAAACTGGCCGACCAACTAGGAATCGACCTGGACGAGGCAAAGGCGCTCACTAAGGTCTACCACGCCAGGGTTCCGTTTGTTAAGAACCTGACCCAAGGGGTGCAGAAGCACGTCGAAAGCGCCAAGTCCAGTGGCACCATACGCAGTTTGCAAGGCCGTAAATGTCGCTTTGAGTTATGGGAGCCCGACACGTTTGAGATGAGCAAGGCTATGCCCTACGAAGAGGCAGTCAACCACTACGGCCCAACAACCCGGCTCAAAAGGGCCTATACCTGGAAGGCAGTCAACCGGTTGATCCAGGCATCTGCCGCGGACATGACCAAAAAAGCTATGGTGGACATTTACGAGTCAGGGACCACGCCCCTGCTACAGGTGCATGACGAGCTGGCTTTTAGCGTGGAGTCTAGCGAGCAAGCCAAGCAGTTGGCTGAGATGATGGAGAACGCCCTACCGCTCGCGGTTCCAAGCAAGTGCGACATAGAAATTGGACCGAATTGGGGTGAATTTTCTGAAGTTAAGCGGTAAAATATACAACATTCTTATACAGGAGAGTAAAAGTGGACACAAACAAATGGAAATCCGTGCTGTTGCCACGTGAGGTCTATGATCAGCTATTTGTGGTATCGAAGGTGGAGGGCCGCACATTGTCCGGGCAGCTCCGAATAATCTTCGAGTCCTGGATTGCAGAAAACTTGAGCCAGGCAGACCGTGAGTACCTAAGTGGCCAGGTCGAGCAGAAGCGGATCGACGAAGGTCGCCCACGGCCCGAATTCAGAGCATGAGGTTTACTGTTGAGTTTGATTCCCTGGAAGATATCCAGGAGCTAGAGTCAAAGCTCGCCAAACTAGATGATTTGATAGACGCTGTGGAAGACCTTCGACAGCTTAATGAAGAACTTCGGAGAATGGTGGTAGATCAACTGCAAAGTAAGCTTGCAGAAGAGGATTATCCACAAGAATAGTTTCAAAGCACTGAGGGCAGATAAGCAACGCTATCTCTGCCTTTTTGCCTTCAGTGTGGTATTCCACCTCAACACTGAATTCGTCGGTGCAGCGGCTGCACTCAAATGTTTTAACTTCGGACACGACGGTCTCGGTATACCCAATCCCTAACCGTATCAACGGGTACTTGGTACGCATTGGCTATCCATTTAATGCTTCGCTTCTCTTCACTGCGAGCATGGCGCACAGCCTGAACGGTGTCAAAGTCGTATTTCTTCTCAGCCATATCTGGTCTCCAAATTTGATGCACAAATTATAACTGATTTTTTTGTGTAAAACAATTTGACTATGCATTTCTATGTGCATATTATGTGTACCTCTACATAGGAGGGCACATGTCATACAAGCACAACCTAACGCTCACCACAGAGCAACTGAATCTAATCCTGCGATTCGCACAGAGCGCAGCCAGAGACCTGGACTACGACCTTGAAAATCAAAACCTCTCTGAACCCACGGCATACGCCACGTCCAGAGCGCGAGACGTTATTCAAGCCTTATTAAATGAATGTAAACAAACCCTGGAGGACCGTAGCAATGCAGAATATACCTGATAACCCTTTGCGCGTAGGCGACGAGGACTACGGGACGTCTACCCCACGTTACGAAATCGACGAGGACCGAGCCTACGAGGATCACTGCCTCGAACTTATGGCGCAAGATCGACGCAAGATTGCCGAAATATTAAAGGAACACATATTTTCCACAGAAGATCTTCTCAACAAGCTGACCGATTACGCTTGGGAAGTCAGGAGGCATCCAGACCGATGAGCCGAGACATAAAATTAGAAAGATTCATAAGAGAAGGGAAGGCTATTGAAAATGCAGTTATGGCGATTCTTAAAAAAGATTTTGCAGAGGTTGAGTCAGGCACCGTACTGGCAGCGTTATTGCACGTGACCGGAGCACTAGCCGAGGAAGTCGAGCTGCCGCAAGTCATCTGGCAGCAAATGACCTCGTCAATGGGCAGCGACCTCCCAGACATCACCGAAGAAGATAAGAGGCGGTTGCACTGATGCATATATTAGACGAAGAGTTAGAGCTGATCGCTGACTTGGCCTATAGCGCATCGAGAAAAGAAAGAAAATTCGGATGAAGCTTTTTCTGAGCATTAAAAAGAAGTGCAATCCCGTTGAGTGTTTACATTGTGGCGTAAGTTTTGTTCCTAAAAAACCTGAGCACAAAGTATGCACCCATGATTGCCGTCAAGCGTGGCTAAAAAAGAAAAGGTACGAAGACCGAGTAACAAAAGCTTGCGATCACTGCGGAAAACCTTTTTTGGCAAAGAACGTAAACCACCGTTTTTGTTGCGCGGCATGCTCTAGCGTAAAAAATGTGACTCCGGACGTGCTAAAAAAGTCAGTCTGCGCCGACATGGACGAATACAAACAGATGCAAGTAAATAACAAAGGTTTCGACCTTTGGTTTAACGAAAACACCGGAAAAGACAAATGAAATGCCCCCCACTGACCACGGCCCGCGGGACTTATCCAGGTATGAGCAAGGGGCGATATGTGTCCTACAAGCGCGGCTGGGAAGCTGCAGATAAACGTTTGACACCCGTTAAACGCAGGCGTAAGGTGTCTTAGAACCGTGAGATCGGTTCTTATATTGTGTTTTACTTCCCGTGTGTTTTAAAACCCCAGACTTGTTCCGGGGTTTTTTTTGCCTATAATATTGTCTAATGTCATTCAGCGAAGACAATCTGGACACCGCCTGCATTTACGCCGAGAACGCCTACGGCGACAACATCGTCGGTGCCACCAAAATCGAGTGTAAGAGAACGTCTACGACGGCTTTCGTCCACCGGACCCCGCACCTCGACATTGTGGTTTTTCGTGGCACACAGCAGCTCAGAGACTGGATGTACAACGTTCTCAGCTTCCCCCGACCGTACAAAGGCAGACTCTGCCACGCAGGTTTCGTCAGGGCCCATCGCTCAGTTTGGCCGGATATCAGAAAACTCCTGGACCCAGCTAAAAAACTGTTGATTTGTGGGCACAGTTTGGGCGGGGCCCTGGCGGAACTCTCCGCCTGGTCCTGCAAAGAATTCCAAGACGTCCACCTCATCACTATGGGCAAGCCTAATGTGTTTTTCCGGCCCGCCTACCACGGCAAGATGCCCTGGGCGAAGACGCAACTGTCCGTGGTCTGCGGGTCCGACGCCGTCCCCCGCGTCCCACGGTTCTTCTTCGGACCCGATGGAGGCCAAACACAACTTTATTTCGACAACACAGAGAAGAAGGCCCACTTCAATCCCACCAAGGATTTCAAGCGCGCCGACTGGCATGCGTCAGACTCGGTGTCCGATCACTTCATGGATTCCTACCGTGAGTGCATCGAGGCTTTTGACAAGAAACGACTGAACTTCCCCCTCGACCACCTGAAATTTTAACCCAAACCCTGGAAGCCGCTAAAATAAAGGGCTTGACTGTACACATAAAGTATGATACCATGTTTTTGGAAGCTGGCAAAAGACCGGCTCATGTCGGGGGCACCAGGAGGATTTATGGAAGTTTTAGTGATCGGGATCGTTATATCAATAATCGTCGTCAAAGCGACTCCGTGAAGGAAATCAGGCGTTAAAACTTGAAAAGACTTGAAAAGACTTGAAAAGACTTGAAACGATTCGCAACTGGAGAACTCAATGAATGAAGCACTAGACTGGTGCGACGAACACTGGGCCAAGATCAAATGCTCTATCGGAATGCACGACTGGTTGGTTTTCGTCAACCACGGCTCACGGGCCAGGATATGCAAGCAGTGCAGCGCCAAGGAAAAGGAGATCGTGATCCACACCTGGATCGAGGACACATGGTAACGTTACAAAAAACACTTCCCCTTTATATATAGAGCCAGAAATAAAAAAAATAATTTTTTATTTAAAATGCCGTAACCGGTGTAACCGTGTAACTTGGCTCTGCAGAGCCCGTATTTGCTGAGTTTAGCGGTTACACCGAGGTTACAAAAGTTACAGGAGAGGAGTTTAGGTCAAAAACTTGTTAAGGGGGTCTAAAGTTTTTTTTATTTTTTTTTTTTTTCTAGCTCTATATACTACTGCGGCATGAAGAGCGCAGCGTTAGCTAAAGCAAAGTACCGTGATCTTGACAAGAAACCTGGCAAGCCAGGACGACCCAAGATCACTCCAGATTCCCCACTTACCCGCAAGCAAGAGCTTTTTGTCAAAGAACTGGTGTCGAAAGATGGCCAGATAACTCTGAGAGAAGCAGCCGTGAACGCGGGCTATCCTGAATCCTCTGCTCACACCCGAGCCTATGAGATGACCAATCCGGCTATCTGCCCGCATGTGGTCAAAGCAATCAATCAATACCGTGCTGAACTCGACCGTAAGTACGGCATAGACTTTAGCCGGCACCTGCGTGACCTACAGAAGATTCGAGATGCAGCCTTCTCGGATAAAAACTACTCCGCAGCCGTCATGGCTGAGTATCGTCGAGGTCAAGCACACGGAAACATTTACATCAACAAGTCTGAAATTAGACATGGCACGATAGATAGCATGTCGAAAGAAGAGGTTATAAAGGCCATTGCAGAACTTAGAGGTACCGTGGGAAGAACCATCGAAGGGGAAGCGGCGGAAGACGCCGATTACGAGGAAATCGACAGAGAGCCAGTTTTGGTCAAGCATGAAGCGCCAGATAGCGAAGCAGATGCCAAAATGGAAAGTAACACGGCTTGAGAGTTGGGCGTCGCAAGGGGTTCCAGACGTCATGGTTTTGGACTCCAAAGCTCGATTTCAACTAATCGAACTGAAGAACACCACCTCCAACAAAGTAACAATTAGTCCACATCAGGTAAGTTTTCTTACCACACATGCGGATGCCCCTGTCTGGCTAGTCGTTCGTCGAATGCGAGCGGAAGGTACAGACTATCTCCTGTTCTCTGGCGATCAGGCCGAGGACGTCAAGAAACACGGGCTCGAAGCGGTTGAGCCTGTAGTCCAATCCGGCACAATCAATGCTGTCATAGAGCATATTGACTCCCACTAGATAACCCCATATAATAATGTCTCATACTTAGGAGGCATGATGTTCATATTTTATTTACTTGAGAAATGGATCAGGGGTCCAGGAACGAAAGAAACCATTAGACGATTGAAGGAAAAAGAAGAGAGGAGACGCAAAAATGACAATAGAAGAATTGATTGAAGTTAGTGAATTCACCCTTCCAGAACATGATGACAATATTTTGAACTACTGCTCAGACGCTATTGTTTACTCTGAGGCAATAGATGCCGATCCGATTGGCAGTAAGCTTCCTGACCATGACGAATGGTGCGGCCAATATGAGTGGAGAGAGCAGTGCGCCATGATGGCAATGGACTTTAATGAATTGGTTCACGCAAGGTTCGACGATTGGCACGACTTTGTTGAATGTGCAAAGCGGTATTTTGATGACGGTAGAACTACCGGCATGGATGCCGCCCTTGAAACATGGGACTGGTTTTTATGCCCCGCCATAGTGGGAAGGGTTCTGGAGCGGTGGAAAAAAGACGGTAATTACGACCTTTATTTGATCAGGGAATACCATGCTCGGGTTTTACAGGAAATTTTTAAGGCTTGACTTACACATAAACGTTCTATACATTTGCCTCAAATTGACCGTATAACGGGGGAACAAAATGGCTTTCTATGATGAAAAAACCCACATATTGATTATCAAATGGAATGTCGAAGATGTTCTTAACGTCCGACCCGACTTAAATGAGGAAGAGGCAAAAGAGGTTCTTTGTGCTTTGGCAAACGATTTTGACGCAAATATAGGCGTTAACTGGGCGGTAATTGAGATTATGGCGGAAGAAGAGTTCCCGGAGGCGCAACAATTGTTTCCTGGGGATGGTTGACGTCCACATAAAAGGCGCATATATTAGGCTTTTAACCACCATAAAACGGGAATCAAAAATGAAACTTTTAGACACCAGTGGCGCGAATACAAAGCTACGCAAAAATAACCGCAATAAAGCTATACGTGTCGCGGGCTTATCTCTAAAACCGAATGACTCACTTTGTCCCATGCGTAAAACCGCGGAATGCGAATTGCCTTGCCTTGAGGCTGCGGGCCGTGGCGGAATGTCTAACGTTAGTGAGGGGCGGCAACGTAAAACCGATTTCTATATGCAAGACCGCTCCGGTTTTCTGGAATTGCTCTATAACGAATTGCACAATTTTCAGAAGCTTTGCGAGCGTAATAACGTCGAGCCTTATGTGCGGTTGAATGTGCTTTCGGATATTCAATACGAATTAGAAGCCAATGGCGCAATACCTCAGAACTTCCCAAAATTGAATCTGTTTGACTACACCAAAATCGCGAAAAGACTTGATCGGGTTCCCGATAATTATCAGCTAATGTTTAGCTATTCCAAAGCCGAGCGATATCAGAGCCAGGTCGAAATAGCGGTAAAGACCGACCGACCGATTTCAGCGGTATTTCATGGCGGCATGCCTAAAAGCTTTCTAGGTCGGCCAGTAGTGAATGGTGACAACAGCGACATCATAAACCTTCAGCAGCGCGGCAAAATTGTCGGCCTGAAGTACAAGCCACCTCGCGGTAGGCAGATCGACCCACTGCACTCCAGTTTCGTAATTGACGCCAACAGAATACCGGCCTTTTCCTTGGGTTGACGTACACATAAAAAACGCATATATTCCAATCTCAACCAATAAAAACGGGAGAATTAAACGATGGATATATATTGCAGACATTGCGGGGAACCATGGGAGATTGAGACCTTGCATGATTTCGACGATACCTTTCAGCAGCGGGCGAAGCTATTTGCCAAGCTAGGGTGCAATGCACTATATGACGATGGCGACCGGACTGATCCATGCAATCGGCCAGTGGTCGATCCTAAACGTGCGGCGATTAGCGGACAGCTTCAGGATTTCTCGGACTTTCCTGATGAGTGGTCGCCTGAAGACTATTTGATGATGGCGGGGGAATTCTAAATGACAGCTTTCGAAGCAGTACAAATAGCGGAAGGTTTAGACGATACGGCGCAGCCGGATGATGTAATTGACGCTTGGCAATACTTGCACGACACCGGCCTTGCCTATCAGCTACAGGGTTTTTTCGGTCGCAATTGCGCGGCATTACTTGAGGCGGGAATTATTCATGATTGAGACAACCGAATGGTTTTGGGGTGAAGCCTTTTCCAAATTTGGATTTAACGATGGTGACGGCCTTAACTTTACCGATAAAGTGGCCGGCATCATTGAGGCTTTGGGATATGAAACTAACTGCGACAGTTGGGGGATTCACAATTATATGATAATGGACATCATTAAAGACGGGGAGAGCATATATCCTGAAAACGTCAGAGTCGGGTACACCAATCCGGCTTTGTATTTGCCGCCCGACATTATTGCGGAGTTAAACGATCATTTCGGGCCGGACGAATCGCTCTGGTAATTAACAGTGAAATAAGCGCCCCGCGGCCCGCCCCTGTCAAGGTAAAGTTTTTGACCCGCGGCCCGTGGGGGTCGAGGGTTGACACGTATGCGACGGATATGCGTATAATGGCCCCTCACTTAAAACGGGAGTTTAAACAATGACAGATAAAAAATGCGTGATATGTGATCAATCGCTCGCGGTCAACGCGAGCGCGGGGAACCGCGCCATTGAATGGTTTGACGGAAACAACCCGTGGCCTTTAGGCGGCGGGAAGTTTGGTGACACTGGCCGTGCCTGCGACTTGTGTAATAATGAATTGGTACTGCCGGCGCGGTTGCGCGGCGTGGGGGTGACAGCGTGAAACTGTTTACAAAAGAAATCGAACGTGCGCTCGCGGCTAACGCGAGCGCGGAGGAATCCACGCGCCGACCGGTCGTTAAATTATTTGGGGGCGGGGCGTGTACTTGGCTAATCTCAGAGCGGATCGATGATGATACGCTTTTCGGGCTTTGCGATCTGGGCATGGGCTTTCCTGAATTGGGTTATGTTTCTCAGTCCGAGCTTGAGGGGCTGCGCTTCCCGCCACTGGGTTTGCCGGTCGAAAGAGATTTGGCCTTTAATGCTGATAAGACGCTTTCCGAGTATTTTCGGGAAGCCAGAGAATCGGGCCGCATTGCGGCCTGATCGCTACCACTCCACGGGTAGCGAGCCGTGAGCCGTGGAGCGGGACTTGTCCCCGTTTGTCCTGGCCTCGCGGACCGGCGGGCCCGCCCTCGAAAGGGGGCGGGTTTTTTACTTGTTACAATTTGTTACAATTGAGTAATTGACATACACACAAAGATCGCATATAATGGGTTCTCACTTACTAACCGTGGAGATTTTATTATGTATGCAAGTGTAGATATTGAGATTAACGACAGCGATATATTCGATGCTATTAGTGACGACCTACCAGACATCGAAGACTTAGAGGATCGATTGAGTAAACTGGAAGAGATCGCGAAGGACTCTGACGTTAGCGTGATTCACCTCGACCGTAACGTTCAAAAATTAGCGGTAGCCTTAAAGCACATAAAACTAAACTACAACTACAGCCACCGCCAGCTTCAACGAGAGATCCGGCGCAATCGCTATGCCAGGTGTCAACGATGATTATTACTGGAGATCAAATCCCTCTGGCTAGATTGATTACCCTGAAGCATGGATTAAAGCTTGAAATGAAGGGGATGCGAGTGAGCCGCGGTCGAACGTGCTACTCAATTGTTAAGGAGGAGTTGGGGCTGCGGGGCAATCGCCAAAAAGTACTGGATCAGCTCGAAGAAATGCTGGAGATAGTTGGCGGCGCAGCCGCTCGGCGTGAGAGGGATAATGCATAAATTTTTACTTGGACTGGGATTCGTGGCCGCTGTTTTGGGAGCGGCCACGTTCTGGTATTTTCTAACTGTGCTGATCTTCTTAATTAGTTGACATGCACACAGTAATCGCATATTCTACAGACATGCGCCAATACCGGCGCATGTAAACTTAAATATTCGTGGAGAATAAAATGAAATCAGACACTAACATTACATTTACACAATCCGAATCCCAAGCGCTGGCGGAAGCTCTCCGATTAGCGAACGAGCTTAGCGAGGCTGGCGTTGATTGGCCAGATAGTGTTAAGCGCCCATACTCTTGGGATATGGATGATATCAAAAAACTATCTAAGAAAATATTTAAGTACCAGGTAAAGGGTGCAACAATCCGAATTGAAACAGACGAATAACCGGCTCCACACCTGGCGGCTCTCGGGCCGCCTACCCTAAACCAAAACCCAGTTTCGACTGGGTTTTTTTATGCCCGCAATATGTGCGACTTGACCCCCACGCAGCCAAATGGCGCCGCGTGTCCCACATTACCGGGGTAATGTGGGACGTGGCACTTTGCGCGCCCTCCCCCAGGGTACCGGTCCGTGATCCACGGAGGGGGAGGGCGCGTGTGTCTAGGAGTCCCGGAATAGAGGCTAGAGTAGATGGTTAGGATTCCGTGAGATGATTGGTGAGGATGTTGTGGCGGTGCCGTCTGTCAGACAGGAGCTTGTGCATGTTTGTCACAAACAATTAAGCAAAAAATAATTTCATAAAAAAATTTACCAATGTATAATAAAATCACATAAATAAGAGGACCCGTGGGCCATGTACGATGAAGCGCAATACCTAAAAGCTGATGGATTTGACGATGCTATAGTGGGCACGGCTCACGGCATGACTGTTGATGAGGATGGTGGTCCTATCCTGGTCTACGACATTGAGAAGTGTGTTGATATTATTATGGACGGTGCGGTGGACATGGAGCGTGAAGAGGCTTATGAGTACTTTACTTTTAATGTGATAGGCGCGTTTCACGGCCCACAGACCCCTATTTTCCTGGACCGTGCGGTTTTGGATTACCGAGAACTTTGGGATAAATGACTGAATTAGCTACAGAAACCGACGAGCATTTACTTAAACTTGAGTTGAGATTAGCTCAGCTTGAGCGGTTAGAGGCGTGTCGGGGAAATTTTTTAGATTTTGTAAAGGCGATGTGGCCTGAGTTTATAGCGGGTGAGCATCATCGGATTATTTCTGAGAAGTTGGAGCGTGTGGCGCGGGGCGAGCTAAAGCGGCTGATTGTCAATATGCCGCCTCGTCATACCAAGAGTGAGTTTGCGAGTTTTTTGTTTCCTGCTTGGATGGTTGGTAAGAATCCTGCGATGAAGATTATCCAGGCGACGCACACCACGGAGCTTGCGGTGGGTTTTGGTCGCAAGGTGAAGAATTTGCTGGAGAGGGAGGATTACCTTGATATATTTCCTGAAGCGAAGTTGGCTGCGGATTCTAAAGCTAGTGGAAGGTGGGACACTTCTCGTGGGGGTATGTATTATGCTGTTGGCGTTGGCAGTAATCTTGCTGGTCGGGGCGCTGATTTATGTATTATTGATGATCCCCATTCTGAGCAGACCGCTATGTCGAATGCTGGGTTTGACGACGCTTGGGACTGGTACACGGGTGGTCCCAGACAGAGGCTCCAGCCGGATGCAGCGATAGTTTTGGTGATGACTCGTTGGTCTGAGAAGGACTTGACGGGTCAATTGGTGCGTCAGATGGCTCGTAATCCGTTGGCCGACCAGTGGGAGATAGTAGAATTCCCTATGGAGCTGCCTTCTGGGGCCCCTGTATGGCCGGAATATTGGTCTTTGGAGGATTTGATATCTGTTAAGGCGTCGATTCCGCCGAGTAAGTGGAACGCGCAGTATCAGCAGCAGCCGACGGGTGATGACAACAGTATCTTGAAGCGTGAGTGGTGGAACTTGTGGGAGCGGGACGGTATTCCGAAGCTTTCGTATGTTATCCAGAGCTACGACACGGCGTTCTCTAAGCGCGAGACAGCGGATTACAGTGCGATTACGACGTGGGGCGTTTTTTATCCTGATGAGGGGTCTCAGCCGAATCTGATCCTCCTGGACAGCCAGAAGGGTCGTTGGGACTTTCCTGAGCTAAAAAGCATAGCATATGAGCAGTGGCGGTACTGGGAGCCGGAGACGGTGATTATTGAGGCGAAGGCTTCGGGAATGCCGCTGACACACGAGCTGCGTAATATGGGGATTCCTGTGGTAAACTTTACGCCATCTCGGGGCAATGATAAGGTCACGAGAGTGCATGCTATCGCCCCGTTGTTAGAAGCGGGAATGGTTTGGGCCCCTGACACCCAGTGGGCGCATGAGTTGGTCGAAGAGTGTGCGGCGTTTCCTAATGGTGAGCATGACGATTTGGTGGACAGTACCACACAGGCGTTGATGCGTTATCGTCAGGGTAACTTTGTACAGCTCCCGACAGATGATTGGGAGGACACGGATCACGGCTCACGGGCCTTTCGTTACTATGGGTAACAAATAATGTCGGTATTAGACAGAGAACTGAAGGAAGCGGGAGCCGAGCTTAACGATTACCTGCTTGAAGACGCTTTAAAAGAGTCTGCGGGTCTTACCAGCATATACGACAACGATCCATTCTTAGGTGGAACCGTTGACGACCTTATAAGCGCATCACAGGGCAACGAAAACCAGATTTCTGGTCCTTTTGGTGCCTCAAAAGGCGAACAAATCTTTCAAGACGTGTTTAATCGTGCCTTTGCTGCCGATTACGCCGACACGCTGGCTGCCGCAGCCGGTCTGGGCCAATCTCCACGGCCCACGTTTGACCCCAATATTCCGTCCAGTCAGGACATTATTAACAAACCTCTGAGTGAATTGGTCAGCGATGCGACTGCTAATGGGTTGCCGCAGGAGACCATAAACAACATCATTAATAACAAATTGGCTTTCGATGCCCTGAATCTTGGCACAGATACCGTAAATGGTGGGGCCGGAAACGATACAGTGGCCTCGGGGGGCAGTTTTGATGGGGTTTATGACGCTTCTCGAAATGGCTTTGTTGTAGACGGGACTTTTTACAAATACAGCGGAACAGCCAGCGTTGGCTCTGACGGCGAGCCGATAAACGTGGTCGATGGGGCCACTTACGGCTTGGTAACACAGGAAGACGGCAGCGTTTCTGTAGAGGCTCTCAGGGGCGAAGCGGAGAAGAAAGACGAAAAAGACACTCCGTCTGACCTACCTACCGCTGACGGCGACTATACGATCAAAGATATTTTGGACGTCGTAGGGGCGATTAACTCTGGTAGATATACGGTTGGCGAAATAGCCGATATTTACAATGTTCCTGAAGAAACGGTTCAGGGCTATGTTGACAACTCGCCTAGCACCGTTACAGGAGGTGCAGGAGATGACACGCTTAACGGTGGTGCAGGAGATGACACCGTTACAGGTGGTGGTGGTAATGACACGCTTAACGGTGGAGCGGGAAATGACACCGTTACAGGTGGTGGTAATGACACGCTTAACGGTGGAGCGGGAAATGACACCGTTACAGGTGGTGGTGGTAATGACACGCTTAACGGTGGAGCGGGAAATGACACGGTTAACGGTGGTGGAAACAATACTGTTACAGGTGGAGGTGGAGGTGGTGGTAATGACACTGTTACAGGTGGAGGTGGAAACGACACCGTTATAGGTGGTGGTGAAAACGACGACCTCGATATCGACATCTTACCGGGCGTCATAGCAGGCACTCTTTTACCGGAAGACAAAGACCCCGATCCTGATCCTGATCCTGTGGTTAAAAAACCCTTACCGGTGCCTGTGGGAGGCATTCCTGCGAACGCAGGGTTTGTTACACGCGATGACGTCCTGGTTGAATTTGATAAGCCGGATTATGACCCGTATTCGATCCTCCCTGCTCCGGCTACAGACCCGTATCTCGCGGGCCGCAGGCCAGGAGACATAGCGTCTTCCCTGGATGTTCTTGGGTTCAGGCCAGCACAGGGCTTGGAGCAGCGCCCTGAGACTATGGAGCGTGTAGAGCGGTATGCCCAACAGTTTGGCGTAGGTCCGCAAGATTTTTCGCAAGATGCAATTACGCCTTTTGAGACACAGTTTGGCTTAGATATCCCAAATGTTTCGACAAATTTTCCTGTCCGCCCAGAAAGCATTTTAGAAACGCCACGTTTTGACCCCACTAAAGAAAGAGATGGGGAAGATGATGAGGACATGCGCCTGTTTGCCAATGGTGGCGTGGCGGAGGCTACTGACGGAATTGGTTCGTTGATGAAGCGTCGAGAGGGCGCAGTCACTCGGATGCTGCTCAACAAGGCTGGTGCGTTGCCCACTTATCAAGACGGAGGAAAAGTTACCGTGGAAAACGATGATAGAAACAGGGTGACAAGTCTTCTGAAAAGCACCACAGAGGTGCCTGCTGGTTTGAGAGATGCTGCGGGATATGCCTACGACTACCTAACCGAAACCCCCGTTTCTGAAATGATGGGGGATGTTAGAGAGATGGGACCCGGTATGGTCCGAAGCGCAATGGATGATCCGGTAGACTTTGCTTTAGATTTTATACCAGGAGTCAGTCAAGCTCGCGGTTTAGCTGAATATGAAGAAATGATGAGTCAAGCTGAGTTAGCTAGGATTATGGGCGACGAGGAAACAGCGGACGCTTTAAGGGCGATGGCTAGCACAATGTTAGCCTCCTCTATGATCCCAGGAGGTCGTCGAGTTTCCAAAATGGGTATGAGTGACAAGACCCCTTCATTTGAAGAATTAATGGAGCAGATACGCAAAGCCCGAGAAACTGGTGAAAAAACTTTAAAGGATTTGGAAAGGGCTCGACGATCTATTGAGGGGCCACTTCCCTCTGCCAAAGGTATAGGTTCTTTGGATGAAAAGCTTAACAACCTTCAGGCCACCATTCGTAGAAATTCGCAACAAGGTGGCCGCACCAGAGGGCAAGCGATAGAAGAAAGTTCTAATGTGACTAGAAGGGACAAACGCACTGATTCGTATGACCCGGAGAATAATTAATGGCTAACGGTACTGAAGGCGTAACATCAATGGTTGAGCGGCTCACGGGCGATGCACCGGTAGAGCTGACCATTGAAGAGCAGGTAGAGATAGCTGTTCCTGGGGCGTTGGGAAATGCACCAAGAGAGGGCCTGGACATTG
>Ga0222719_10000884_pt1 | contig 29891 bp, 34 predicted proteins | sample C33_34DmetaG_FD_165039 | JGI IMG/M metagenome (GOLD analysis project Ga0222719, IMG submission 165039) | Estuarine water microbial communities from San Francisco Bay, California, United States - C33_34D | ecosystem: Environmental > Aquatic > Marine > Unclassified | place: USA: California... | reverse complement strand
TTCAACAATTGGAGCAAATGCCTCAATGGTACCAGTACAGCTTGGGCACGATTGTTGCTGCAAGCTTTGGAACACGAGCGGCAACGAAATTCTTCGGAAAGAAATAGATGACCTACACGATGGAAAAGATCCTAGCTTGGAAATTGTTACCTAGAGCAATGATGCTGGCTATGACTATTATGGCTTATCAAGTTGTACAGTGGTTCATGGACTTAGGACCAGCAGCCACTACACAGCAAACAGCCTTTGTATCAACTGTAGTAGGTGCCATGACGGGTGCTTTTGCTGTATGGATGGGGCACGAACAAAAATGAATACTGTAATTTGGGCACTGGTGTTGACTGTTTGTACAGCAGAAGGAAAATGCTTTAATCAGACAGTTCAGTGGTTTGATAACGAAAATAAATGCGAACGAAATAGACAGGTGTATGAAGAGATACCGAAAGATGGTTCGTGGGCATCTGTCGAATATAAGTGTGGTATCGTAGGAGCGTTGGAAATATAATGTCTATGTTCAAGATGGAAAACACTGAGGGATTTCCTACTACAAGAACTAAAGTACAAACCTATAAAGAAAAAGACATACAGGTTGCTGTAAAAAACTACGTACTTAGTTGGGACTATGATGCCCTTGTAGATTACGTTGTACGGGGTATGTACGAAAAGTATATGGATAGAACACAGCCTAGAATTCATATAGATAACCTCATGGAAGAGTTCGGGGAAAACCGATGAAATACAACACTTCGCATTTCTTAGATAAGCTTATCGAACACGAGGGTATGGTTCTTACCGTCTATCAGGATACGCTTGGTATCGACACAATCGGTATCGGTCGTAACTTGAAAGACAGAGGGATTAGCAAAGAAGAGCTTGCTTACCTAGATATTCCAAACGTTGAGACTGTGTACCAGCACGGCATTACCGAAGCCGATGCGCGGTTTCTTGCAATGAACGACATCAAGATTGTAGAAAGCGAACTGTGTCGGGTTCACGAATGCGTAGAGAACTTGGATGCGGTTCGCCAGCTTATTCTGATGGACATGGCATTTAACATGGGTGTACCCCGTCTGTGCAAATTTAAGAAGATGTGGTCTGCAATCCACGAAGAAAACTTTGAAGCTGCGGGGTTTGAGATGATGGATTCGAAGTGGGCACGACAGGTAGGCCGAAGGGCACGTATACTTTCAGACGCGATGAAAGCGGGAGAATTTTAATGAAAACTATAGCACAAAAAATAGGAATGGCTAAAGAGGAACCGAAAGAAGTTAGTGGTGTAGCCAAGCCTTTTCCTTCTAGTGCACCTTATCGTATGCACAAAAAATACTATGAAAATAACATAGACAATATTAAAGATATATACAAAGAGCAGGGCATGGAACTGCCTAGCTATTTCGGTAGTGCATCCGACTATGCAGACTATCGTCGATCTCAAAAAATGTATGGTGGCAAAGTTCAACCTCGCGGTGCCATGCGTAGCACGGAGACAAGGTAGCATGTCCAGAGGAAGACCCGCAGAAGAAAGTGCTGAAAAAAACAGATCAGATGTAGGAAAGTCTATCGAACATGACATGCGTAGACCACCTCGCCCACAAGAACCGGGAGGAATCTACATACCAGATAAACCAACTGACAAAGCTATCGAATTAATGAAAAAAGGAAAAAGGGTAGCTTTTACCTAATGCAACCTAACCAACAACGAACGAGAAAAACGAATGATTGCAGAAACTCTTGCAGGTATCGCACTGGTAAAGAGTGCAGTCGATGGTATTAAGTCTGCAATCAACACCGCCAAAGACGTAAGTGAGGTTGCAGGGCACATCGACAACCTGCTAACTGGCGAAAAGCAGGTTCAACAACAACGTGCTAAAAAGTCTGGCACTAGCATTGGCGACCAGTTCGGCATCAAGTCGGTTGCACAAGAAGTTATCGACGCACGACTCGCCCAAGAACAAGTTAACGAAATGCGTACCCTAGTTGATATGAGGTTCGGCCCCGGAACGTGGCAATCCATAGTTGACGAACGAGCACGACGCATACAAGAAGCAAAAGAAGCTGAACGACAAGCTAAGATTGAGGCCCAACGTGCTCACGATGAGATGATGGAAGGACTCAAGAACTCCGTGCTGGTTAGTTTAGTTGTTGCCATAGCAATGGGTTTGTTTTTTGCTCTCCTTGTCTTCCTTCCGAAATAACTTGACTAATTTACATTTTTAGTCTATAATAAGTTCGAAGGGGATTAATATGGACAAGCTTGCAGTAGATGCACTCCGCCACACTTACGAATCAAAAAAGAAGACAGCAGAATATGTTTTTAAAAACTCTAAAAATGACTTACTTGCTATGGATAAGGCTGTTAAAGACTGGTCTGAAGCGCATTACCGCTTGTGTACGCTTGACTGGTTGGAAGACGACTATGACACGCTTCCGTCGCTGTTTGATTAAATACGTTGGCTGGGGTTTGCTATATTGTGGTAAGCCCTTTACCGCTGTAGGTAATTGGTTTTGGAAGTTGCATCGTAAAGTTTTGGATTGGAATAGCAAGTAGTGTCCATCACGTCATATCCAAATCTGGTTCGCTTATCAAGTACAGGCGATGGTAACCTCGTAGCTTTAGGTGGAACAAACGTAGACGCATTTGGTCGGTTACGGACAGCTTCACCGTTTACCTTATTTGACAGTCAAAATCGATTTGGTATAGACGGGCAGTTTGATACGAGTACATCAGGCAGCGGAAGCGCATCTCACTTAGCCAACGAAAGTAGCGTACAGATGTCTGTAACGACTACTTCAGGCGATGAGGTGATAAGAGAAACAAAGCGGGTATTTCCGTATCAGCCGGGTAAAAGCTTGTTGTTTCTTGCTACGTTTGTATTTGCTGCGCGGCAAACAAACCTTCGCCAGCGGGTCGGTTTCTTCGGAGCCAACGATGGTGTCTACTTTGAACAAAACGATACAGATATTCGGTTTGTTGTTCGTACGTCAACTAGCGGTAGTGCTGATGATACAGGCTACGTAGCACAAGCCAACTGGAACGTAGATAAGTTAGACGGTACAGGACCAAGTGGTAAAACCCTAAACGTAACCACAAGCCCCAAAGCACAAATCTTGTTTATGGACTTTGAATGGTTAGGTGTCGGGACAGTAAGATGCGGGTTTGTAATAGACGGTCAGTTTATTGTCTGTCACAAATTTCACCACGCTAACGACGTAACGTCTGTGTACATGAAAACGGCAATCTTGCCAATTCGTTACGAAATTACTGCAACAGATACTCTGTCTAGCGGTACAAGCATGAAGCAAATTTGTTCTAGTATTGTTAGCGAAGGTGGCTATCAGCAAGTTAAAGCGTTAAGTTGGGCACGTATGACTGCTGCTACCACAGTAACTACATCTTTTGAACCGCTGGTTTCTATACGATTAAATGCAAGTAGCTTAGATGCCGTAGTTTTACCAGCGTACTATACGGTGTTTCCAATTCCAAATAACGTAGACTACGAGATAGCCCTAATTAAAAATCCAACTTTAACTGGCGCATCTTACAATACCAGTGCATTTAATAATGTAGACTACGATGTGACTGCTACAGCATTAACAGGCGGTTCAATTGTTTTACAAAACTATACTAAGGGAACCAACCAATCTTCCGGTGACGCTATTGTACCAACAGGGTATAACTTTGATTTACAGCTAGGAAGAACCATAGCAGGTACAAGTGACGTATATACTTTAGCCGCACGTACAATTTCTGGTACAGACGATATCATAGGGTGTCTTGCTTTTTGGGACTTAACAGACGGTAACTGACATGGCAGAACGTAAAAAACGCACCCTTGCTTTAGAACTTACCACAAGCAATCAAGACATCTACACCGTACCGACACGTTTTACAACCGACGTAAACAGTATCTACATCAACAATTCATCTAGTTCGTCGGTTACATTCAGTCTCGACTGGTACGACGCAGCAAGCACAACCTACTACACCCTTGCTGAAGCTGTCGAACTTCCGGCAAACTCGCTACTTCAAATAACCGACTATCCTTTGTATTTGATTGGCGGCGATAAACTACGCGGCCTTGCAAGCGCAAACAGTTCCGTAAATATTTCAATATCCCTTGAGGAGTTCTTTGAGACTTCTCTTTAAACTGCCCTAAAGGAGATACCTAATGGCAATCACAACCGCGATGTGCACGTCGTTCAAGTCTGAACTTTTGGGCGGTACGCACGACCTTGATACCGATTCACTTAAAATTGCACTTATTAAAGATTCCCCTAGCGGAACTTACGGTGCGGCAACAACCAACTATTCAGATGTAACAGGCAACTCTGACGAAGCAAGCGGAACAAACTATTCTGCTGGAGGTCAGGTTCTGGACGGTGCAACTATCTCAACAGATGGTACAACTGCAATCGTTGACTTTACAGATGAAGTGTTCAGCAACGTTACGTTGTCTGCTGACGGTTGTATAATCTACAACACTGCCGCAAGTAACGCAGCAATTGCTGTGATTGATTTTGGTGGCACAGTTAGTGCTTCAGCAGGTGACTTGACTATTGAATTCCCTGCAGCCGACGCAAGTAACGCTGTTATTCGGATAGCCTAACATGGCTACGTTTGATACTGCAGATGCTTTATATGGCACCGGACAATACGGTGCTGCATCTTATGGTATCACGTCCCCTACGCAAGTAGTCGGTGGAGTCGAAGGCACAGGCCAAGTTCAAACTGTAGCTATAAACGGTTTTGAAATCGACTTATCTGAGCGTCTTGTTGGTGTATCAGCCACAGCCGAAATCGGTAACGTTTTAGGTAAAGGCCCTGCCGCAAGTAAGACTGTGGATGGCGTAGAGGGAACCGGAAGCGTAGGAAGCTTACGTGCTAATCCGGGAACTAGACTAACTGGTGTATCTGCAACAGGTACTGTTAACACAGTATTTGAAAACCCAGATGAAGGTCTTATTAGTGTTAGTGCTACAGGTTTTGTTGGTAGTCTCACCTTTTCAAACACCCACCACGTCACATCTGTAGGTATGACAGGTTCGATTGGTGCAGGAACGTACACAGGCGTAACCCTAGTTATTCCCGTACTTGGTTATAGCAGATCCAGAACCTTCATACTAACCCCGTCACAAGCAAGAAGGGTTGCGTAATGTCTATTAAGTGGCAAGATAAAGATCCAGATGATCAGGTAGATTATTCTATCGACTGGACAAACATATTAGAAACACACATTATTAGCAGTGTGGCTTGGAAGGTTTACGATCCGTCAACAAGCGCGTTTGTTACCTTCAATCAAGGTGACATTGTAAACGGTTTGCAGTACGTTACCAGCACCAACACAGACACGGTAGCTACCTTGTACTTGGGCTTGGGAACCAACTTTCAAGAATACAATATTATTTGCCGAATGACGACAAGCATCTCGACTATATTTGAGCAGGAAGCACGGATTCGTGTCGTGGAGAAAAACTAGATGGCATACGATTTTTTAGGATTAACAAATGATATTGCCCGTCGGTTGAATGAGACAGAACTGACTTCCGCTAATTTTCCCACTGTCACAGGTGTCTACGCACAACTAAAAGATTCTGTAAACGCTGCAATCCGGGATATTAACCAATCACACTTTGCATGGCCTTTTAATCATAACTTTGATGAGATAACCTTGACTGCAGGTCAGTTGAGATACCCTCTGCCAACCAATTCAAAGTACGTAGATTTTGATACCGTTCGTTTGCAGCGTACGACTACACCCCTTGTTGAAAGTGCTCGTAAACTAACACAACTATCCTACGACGAATATGTGAGTCGGTTTATTGACGAAGAATACAAAGCCGCATCTCAAGGGTCTGCGCCAGAATACGTTGTACGTGCACAAGACAGCGACATTATTTTTGCACCGATTCCAGATGCTGCATATTCTGTGAAGTATGAATATTACATGTATCCTGCAGATTTAACCAACGATACAGATGTTCCTACTATTCCTTTTCGCTATCGACATGTAATTGTAGATGGCGCAATGTATTACGCATATATGTTCCGCGATAACTTAGAGTCTGCACAATTGTCTTTTAGAAAATTTGAAGAAGGTATGAAACGTATGCGTACACAGAATGTAAACGAAAATGTATACGCAAGGGCCATTTAGATGCCAGATCGTTGGAATACTAACATATTTGAATTGAAGGGGGGCTTAATAACCAACCTGTCTCCGTTGCAGCATGGTATAACCGCCCCCGGAAGTGCACGAATATTACGAAACTTTGAACCGTCGGTTTTTGGTGGATATCGCCGTATTGAAGGGTTTGAAAAGTTTGATGATAATGATATTCCGGGAAGCGGCTTGATTAGGGGCATTCTTCGCTACAAGGATAATGTATATGTAGCACGGGGCACGTCTGTATACAGATCATCAGGCAGTGGTTGGACTGAAATAACCAACAATGCTGCTTTTAATAGTGCAGGGGTTAACATCGGAGCCGGATCTAGCAAAGTTAGATTTTTAAAGTATGACTTTGATGGCAACGAAAAGTTTCTTTTAGTCGATGGCGATAGTGCAAATAAACCATTTCGGTTTGATACTTTGACGTTTGAAGAACTAACATCTTTGGATAATGATACTTTAGCATGTAGTCATGTAATAAATTTTAAGAACCATGTGTTTCTTGCAAGCGGTAAAAATGTTATTTTTTCTGCTCCATATGAAGATGATGACTTTACAAGTGCTTCTGGGGGTGGTATAATAAATATAGCTGATAATGTAACAGGTTTAATTGTTTTTCGTGATCAGCTAATTATTTTTAGTGAAAATAAGATAAATCGTATCGTGGGTAGCAGTGTAGCAGATTTTACCCTACAGCCTGTTTCACAAGATCTGGGATGTATTGCTGCAGACACTATTCAAGAAATAGGCGGTGACATACTTTTTTTAGGGCCAGACGGTATCAGAACGTTTTCTGCTACAGACCGTGTTGGTGACTTTGGATTAGGGGTAATATCGAAGCCTATCCAAGAGGATGTGCTAGATTTAGTTTCTAGTAGTACCTCGTTTAGTAGTATAGTCATCAGAGAAAAAAGCCAGTATAGAATATTTGGGTATAACGTAACAGTTCAACCGTCAGCATCTAAGGCAATAGCCGCAACACAATTGCAAGAAGGTATATCATGGAACGACTTGCGGGGCTTTAAGGCTTATTCTACATTTAGTGAATACGATGGAAATACAGAATTTATATACTTTGCAAACGACACAAACTACGTATACAGAATGGAACAGGGAAATACGTTCGACGGTACAAACATAACAGCCACTTTTGCTACACCGTTTGTGCCTTTGCAAGATCCCAACTTACGTAAGACAGTATTTAGAAATACAACTTTTATAGATACAGACGGTGTATTTGAACTACAGATGTCTATTAAATACGACTTTGACCAGTCGGGTTCAGTACAACCACTACCAGTTACCTTAAACAATGCAAGTGCGACATCTGTTGTTTTTGGTGCTGGCGTATATGGCACATCAACGTACGGCAACAAAGCTAGGTATATTTATGATGAGCCAGTAACGGGTTCAGGATTTACCGTATCAATCCTATACGAAACATTGGGTCAGACACTTGACTCTACATTTACCATAGACTCTGCAACCATACAATACGGACTCTATGGAAGGAGATAATAGATATGGGTACAGGATATACTCGTAACGATACCCCAAACAACATTGCAGACGGTAACGTTATTAACGCTGCTGATTTGGACGGTGAGTTTGATGCAATTGTAGCTGCATTTAACTCATCTACTGGTCACAGTCACGATGGAACAACAGGAGAGGGACCGCAAATCACATCCAGTGGTTTGGCGGCTAACGCTGTTACAGCAACAGCAATTGCTGCAAACTCTATTGCGCTAGGAACTAAGACAACAGGTTCCTACGTTGAACAAGGTGCAACGTCAGGCAACGGTCTTAGCGGCTCTGTAAACGCAGAATCCGGGACGTTTACTGTTACGTCAAATGCAACCGACGCCAATACAGCAAGCACCATCGTATTTAGAGATGCAAGTGGTGACTTTTCTGCAGGGACAGTAACAGCCGCCCTCACAGGTAACGTAACGGGCAACGTAACAGGTAATGTTACTGGTAACGTAACTGGTAACGTGACTGGCAATGCCGACACGGCTACCGCCCTTGCAACAGGACGCACAATCGGGATGACAGGCGATGTGGTATGGACATCAGCCTCATTTGACGGTTCAGGCAATGTAACAGGCACAGCTACAATTCAAGCCAACTCAGTTGCTTTGGGCACAGACACAACAGGAGATTACACATCTGATATTACAGCCGGAACAGGTCTGGCGTCTACGGGTGCTACATCTGGGGAAGGTATTTCTCACACTCTATCGCTTGACCTGAACGAACTCACCACGTCGGTTTCAGACGGTGACGGGGATTTCTTTGCGGTAGTTGATTCTCTTGGAAACCAAAAGAAATTAACTAAAGCCAATATTGCGCTGTCAGGGTTTGACAACGATATTACAGGGAGTTTTATAACTGATGTTGCAAGCGATACTACGCCCCAGCTTGGTGGCAACCTTGATCTTAACAGTAACGATATTACTGGTACAGGCAATATCAGCATTACAGGGTCTGTTACATCCGACGGTTTTGTAGGTGGAGATAGTGATAAAATTCAGCTTGGTACAGGAACTGATTTAGAGATTTATCACGATGGTACAGATAGCATCATAGACAATTTGAGTAGCGTAGGTAGTATCAAAATACAAGATACTTCATCCACTGTAGTAGAGATTGATGCTGCAGGTGTAACGGTAACAGGACGTGCTTTGAGTTCTGACGGAACCAATGCCATCACAACCGACTCACCAAGCACCAACGTCATCACGTTTGATCTGGCTGACAACACCAACTTCCAAGCCACTACAACAGGCGACGATGAACTCACCTTTACTAACACTGTAGCTGGTCAATCGGGTAACATCTTCTTAACTACTGGCGGCGGCACAATTTCTGCCAACGCTATGGTAGCTATTAACGCAGATGCACTAACAGCACTTGCTACCGCTGGTGTGTATCACTTAGCCTACTTTGTAAAAGCTGCAACGGGTGACAATAGAGTTTTGGTTTCTGTATCAGGGGCATTAACATAATATGAGTATTCTTCAAGCAAATGGTGCCGGACTAGGCGGTGCGGGTGATCCCGGCGGGGCGTTAGCTGGTGGCGTTTACGGCACAACCATTGACCAGTCTCTGCGGTTTGATGGCAGTACCGCATATCTAAGCAAAAATGATTTTGGTACTGCGACAGATACAAATATACGCACGTTTTCAACTTGGATAAAACAATCTGATTTGTCGTTTTCAGATTATGATGCGATTATCGGTTGTGCGGCTAGTAATATTCAAACTCTAACTTATTACAGCGACAATACAATAGGTTTTTACAACACTGTAAGTGGAGTAGCTTACGAGGATAAAAGTGCCGCCATATTTAGAGATACTGGTGCGTGGTTTCACATATTTTTTACACACGACCACACTGCGGGTGAAGTAAAACTGTATATAAATGGGTCTTTGACAAAAGGCTTTAGTGAAGCCACACACGGCCCAACAGAGAAACTTGCGGAAACTGGTCATATAACAACACTAATGAAACGCAGTAATGCTGGTCAGTATGTTGGTGCTTATCTTGCTGAGACTGTGCTTCTTGATGGTACCGTTGGGGATATAAACGATTTTGCAGAAGATATAAACGGAATATGGGTGCCAAAGAATATTTCGGCGGCTGGCCTGACATATGGCAACAACGGGTTTTATCTGGATTATGCTGACAGCAGTGACTTGGGTAAGGATGTATCTGGTAATGGCAATGACTTTACTGCCAACAACCTAGCCGCCAGCGATGTCGTGCCGGACAGCCCGACTAATAATTTTGCTACTTGGAATCCATTAGATAAATACAATTACAATGCGCCATCTGAAGGCAATCTTCGTGCTTTAACCGCTGGTAACAACGGTACGCAAAACTCCACATTTGCTGTGTCCTCTGGCAAATGGTATTGGGAAGCTAGAAACATTACAGCGGATTCTGGCAGTGTGGTAAGGTTAGTTGGTATCGCTAAAGAAGATACAAATCTAAGCACTATCCCATATAATAATAGCGATTGTTATTTATACTATGCTGGTACTGGCAATAAATACAATGGGTCTAGTGCTTCATATGGTGACTCTTGGGGTGCTGATGGTGACATCATTGGTGTTGCGCTTGATATGGATAATGGTGCTATTTGGTTTAGCAAAAATGGCACTTGGCAAAACAGCGCAACAGCGGCTGAAATAGCGGCTGGCACAACAACTAATGCTGCATTTACTGGACTATCGGGTACATTTGTTATGATGGTTAGTAAAACTGGCGGCACATCAAGCAATGACCCACATCACGCTAACTTTGGTCAGGATAGTACATTTGCCGCAGATGCGACTACTGGCTCTGCAAACGCAGCAGACGATAACGGCATTGGCGATTTTTATTATACCCCACCATCCGGCTTCTTAGCCCTCTGTTCAGCCAACCTACCAGAACCAGACATCAGCCCAAATGCTGCGGAACAGGCTGACGATTACTTTAACACTGTGCTGTATACTGGCACAGGCGCAAGCAACAGCATTACAGGAGTTGGGTTTCAACCTGATTGGACTTGGATTAAAGGCAGAAGCAACGCAGACTATAACTACTTAGTAGATAGCGTCAGAGGGTACACAGAACGATTATTCTCAAATCTGACTGATGGTGCGTCTGTTGAGGCTAATACCGTAGCAAGCTCTGACAGCGATGGCTTTACGCTTGGGACAGATGCTGGCGTAAATAGAAGCTCAAGCACCTACGTCGCTTGGAACTGGAAAGCGGGCGGCACAGCGGTTAGCAACACTGATGGCAGTATTACGTCAAGCGTATCGGCTGCACCTGATGCGGGTTTTGCAGTGGGAACCTATACAGGAAATGCCACAGCGGGGGCGACCATAGGCCATTCGCTAGGCGAAATTCCAGAAATGGTTATTGTAAAGCGCAGAACTAACGCAAGAGATTGGGCTGTATATCACAAAGACCAGTCAGCAACGCCGACAAATGCTTACTTGCTTTTGAACAGCACCGCCGCAGTAGCTACAGGAAACACAGCTTGGAACAACGGCACGTTTACCAGCAGTGTGTTTACTATTGGTTCACACGAACTTGTGAATTTTAGTGGTGATTCATATGTGTTTTATGCGTTTAGAGGAATTGAAGGTTATTCAGCCGTCGGCAAATATGTCGGCAACGGTTCCACAGATGGCACGTTTGTCTACACAGGGTTCAGGCCAGCTTGGGTTTTGTTGAAAGACGCTGATTCAACTTCTGATTGGCAAATGTACGACAGTAAAAGATACGCTTTTAATAAAAATAATGTAACTGAGGTGTTAGAGGCAAATCAAAGCGGCGCAGAAACAACAACAATTAATGAACTGGATTTATTGTCCAATGGTTTCAAATTACGGTCAAGCAACACTTTTAGCAACAAAAGCAGCAATTTCATCTACCTCGCCTTTGCCGAAGCCCCATTTAAATACGCCAACGCACGATAGGAGATAAGACGATGGCATGGAAACATGGATTACAAACCTTAAAGCCGGGAAAGGCTTGGACAGACTCAACGGGTCGGTTGCATCCAAAGGTGTGGATGCGCTACTCTGACGCAACAAAGACACGTTACAATATCGTGTGGGAAGAGCCACCTGCGGTTCAAGCACCCTTCGACAATCGTTTCTACTGGGGGCGTAACCTTGATGGCACATTAATACCAAGATCACTAACTGACATCAACGAAGTCGATGAAAACGGTGATCCCCTTTTGGATTCGGATGGAAACCAAATGGTTACGCTTGGCCTCAAGTCAATTCACAAAGCACAAACCAAAGTAACAGCGGGTTCACTGCTTGCCCCCACTGATTGGCACGTTGTCAAGGCGACAGAAGTAGCGGCTTACTCAGTCCCTGCAAATATCAGTCAATACCGCACCGATGTCCGCGCTGCAAGCAACACAATCGAAACTGCCATTGACGGTGCCGCAGACTTAGATGCCTTCATTGCCCTGTTCGATACACCTGTAGATGCAGACGGTAATCCGACGGGTAACGCACCAATCAATGACTGGCCTGACGCAATCTAATGGAGATGACCAGTCTCATAGATACGCTGCTTGGTCTGGTCGTGGCAGGAGTGGCTTGGTTCTTGTCTGAACAAAACAAAGAAACTAAGCGTTTGAACATCCTTCTTAACAAGACACGCGAAGAATATGCAACTCGCATGGAACTGCGCGACGACATGAGTAAGGTTATGGACGCTTTGCACCGGGTTGAAGATAAGCTAGATAAAGTATTGAGTAGGGATTAAGTATGGCAAATTTAGCAGGTAAAAAAGGCGACGCTTTAAGTGAAGAACTCGTAAAAGAGCAGACCGAACAGGCTGAACAGTCTTCCTTAGATCCCAAACAAGAAATAGTACCTGATCTTTTAGTCGAAGATCAAAAAGAAATTTTAACAGACACCAATGTTAAGATGTCTTCTGTTTCTGCGCCTGTTCCGTCTGGCCTCAGTTCTTCTATGTACGATCAGACAGCCCCGCAAGCACAGGCTGCAAATACATATCAAGCAAGTAGTGTTTCTGCACCACACAATATGCAAGCAGCACAGGGTACGCCTTCCGCTAATGCTCTTGTAAATGCTGCTCAAGGGCAACTATCTCCCGCCTCTTTAGCCCAAGCACAAACTGCCAGCTTAGATCCGCAAGCAACTGTCCAGTATCAACTAGGACAGATTATGAGTTCTGTTGCGGCTGGTCAGGCACTTCCCCCGTGGGCTTCTCCGCAAGTACGAAAAGTAAGCGCAATTATGCAGCAGCGTGGGCTAGGTTCTAGTTCTATGGCTGCAGCGGCTATGATTCAAGCCATAACGGAATCCGGCGTAGAAATTGCATCTAGAGATGCTGAAAAGTATGCAAACATCCAGCTTGCAAATTTAAGCAACAAACAACAAGCAGAATTACAAAACGCTGTAGCTTTAGCCAACATGGATATGGCTAATCTTAACAACCGACAGACTGCAGCAGTACAAAATGCAAAGACGTTTCTTACGATTGAAACACAGAACTTGACTAATCAACAACAAGCTGATACAATTAATTATCAGTCTGCAGTACAGATGAAATTATCTGACATGGCTGCTGACAATGCGGCTAAACAATTCAACGCAAAAGCAGAGACTGAAGTTGATATGTTTTTTGCAGAACTAGGTTCACAGATTGAATCTGCAAATAAACAACGTGCTGCTTCCATAGATCAGTTTAACGTTAATCAGGGCAATGCTATGGAGCAATTCAATGCGTCTATGGAAGCATCCCGCCAACAGTTCAATGCAAACATGCAATCAACTATCGATCAAAGCAACGTTGCTTGGCGCAGACAAATAAACACTGCAAACACCGCAGCAGAAAACGCAGCTAATCAGCAGAACGTACAGACGCTTCTTGGTTTGAATCAAAATTCCTTGAATAATTTGTGGCAGCTATATAGAGATCAAGCTTCGTGGTCTATGCAAATATCTGAAAATCAGCAAGAACGTGCCCACAATGCAGCTATGCAATCTGCACAAATTGCCGGAAGTAAAAGCCTGTATGACGATCAGTTCGATGACTTCTTGAAAGTCAAAGCAATCGACTCGATATTTGGATAGGGGAAAAGATGAGCAATATTTTTCAAACTGTTATGGGTAAAATAGGCAGCAGCATAGGGGCAGGGGTTACTTCCACTCTCAATACTGCGACTAGCTATCTTCCGTCTGGTGCACAAAGTTTTTTAAGTAGTGTAGGTTCATTTACAGGTGTAACCACACAAGACATAGGTGATTTTGTCGGGGACTTAGTTGGGGGTGCCTTAACACCGCCTACCGATCCTACAAAGATGAGCGATCTACCACAAGCCCCCGCAATTAGAGGCGTCGGTCCTAGTGGGGCAAAGCAGCTTGCTCGTGCCGGACAAGCCCAGATGATACCATTCGGTAACTCTGATCGTATATCCCGTGCAATTCAAGATCAACGAGTCTCCCAAAAATTAATTCAAATGTCTCAGGGATTCAGACCACCATCACCAAACATTCGTAGTGCCCCTACAATTACCCTTTCAAGTGCAAGTAGCCCGTCCGCTTCGTTGACACGGAAATACACAACAAAAAAAGTTAAAGCGTAAGGTCGTAACATTATGACAATGGAAAAGATTACTGCTGTAGCAGCCCCGCCGGGACATTCCCTTACAGATAGACCCGGACAGTGGCCGTGGGAAAGACCGCCGCAGTTTACAAATCCCGATGAGGCTCTGGACTTTGTTTTGGATAAGCTAGAAGAACCGACTCGTGAACGCGACATGCTACGCCTCATGGCTGCAGGGATATCTATCGAAGAGTTGGTTTCCCAGATTGCTTTCAAAGGTTTTATGAGTGGATTCTACACCCCTGATGTAGCCGAACTGATTAAGCCCAGTATTGGTATATACTTGTACCACAGGGGTTTGGAAGAGGGTCTTGAACCACGCATGATGATAGACCCCAACCAAGAAGAAGGTATTGTAGAGGGTGAGGTTGACGACGTTTCATTCTTTAGAATCTTGAAACAGCGCAACCCTGAATTGTTTGAAGCAATGAACGAAGAACTAAACCGACAAGAGCGTATGGAAATAGAAATGATGGCAAAGCGGGAGTCTCAGCCTGTTCAAGATACTGCACCAAAGCAGACACCGCAGTCCTTTTTAGCTATGGGGGACATGTAATATGGCAGATCCACTACTTTTAGGCTTATACGCTGTATCCCAAATGATAAAGGGCAATCGTACCCGTACTGCATTAGCGGAAGAAGAAGAAAAGAAACGCCAAGAAGCGGAAGCAAAAGCCAAAGCCGAATCAATAGTTACGCCGTACGGACGCACGACTCCTGACGGTCCAATCCAACAACTAAACATATTGGATAAAAACTTTCCCAACTACACGGTTACCCACCGTCGGTTCGGAACAGGAGAGATTACGCCTGTAGAGCCTAATGAGGTAACCAAACAGCTTTGGGAAACAGAGAGTGGTGTTGTAGGTACGCGAGACGAACTAGAAAAGCAAATCGTCGGTTTAACAGGAACCAAGTTTGGAACGTGGGACGACTTAGGTGCTCGTGTTATCGGTGACAGAACATTCAAAGGAACTTCGTATTCAACCAACTACGTTCCCGGATACAAATCTGCGGCTGAAAAAGTTGACAAGCCTGTGTTTGTTTTCGAAGCAACTAACGAAAAAGGTGAACAGATATTCGGCGCAACAAAAGCTGAAGTAGAAGCCAAAGGAGCCACGCCGGGATCTATTGGTCAAAAGTCGGTTTCTCCTGAGTTTGCTGCAGGGCTAGGGTTCAACACTGCCAGTTTGTCTACCGTGCAGAAATCATTCATTGATGTACCGGAAGAAAAAACAACAACAAAGTTTATAGGAACTTCCCCAGATGGCAAGATAGTTCGGGCGGATAGTCCTGATGAGGTACTAGGACTACTGCCTAGTCTGACTCTTGAGGATGTAGGCCAAGCAGAATATCGCGGAGATTCTTTAGTTGGAAAAATTTCATTTCCATACAAAAAAGAAGAAGATGAAGCTGTACTAAATTCTTATGTAGACGCTTACCCGTTAGATGCCGATGGAAATCGTACTGGTCCTGTTAAACAGATTCCTTTGTACGAGTACAATCAAGACAGAACCAAATTTGAACCTACAATCAACAAGGGCTATCAGGTAGATCCTACAACTAACAGGCGGATAGGTGAATTTGAACTTTTCTCTGCAAGCAAGGCGAAGGGTGCTATGGATTTATCTCAAGCATTCTTTGACATCAAGCACAAGGATAACGACGGCAAGGACGCACACTTTGTAATCGGCAAAGATTTTAAGGAGCCGGACCAGCAGCTTACCGTATTTAGGAACTGGATGGGAAGTCTTCCTACAGATAGCACTGGCAATACAGACTGGAATAAAGTAGGTCTTACTACACCAGAAAGTGTTGGCAAAATGAGAAATTTTGCTGCCTCATTGATTGAGCAAGTTACTACATTTAAAGATCCAGCTACAGGGGAAATGGTTCCTAGTCGGGATTTATTAGCCGATTTGGTGCCGTACCTAGAAAATAGATACCCGATATTAAAACAGATACCCGGATTAAAGCAGGAAGTTAGTATCCGGGCGGGGATAGACTCCAGACAAGCGATTGCTGATGCAACGGCTGTGAACAGTGTATCCCCTGAAACTGGTGCACCTCAAGAGGTTGTTGTGGCCCAAGTCCCAGCACAAGTTCCAGCAACTATGGTAGATCCCAACGCTGATCCAAGCGAACCCAGTATACCTGCACGGGTTAACTTAGCTATACCCTTTGATCCAAAGTACAAGGCTGCTGTTGATTTTGTTATTGCTGATCTGGCTCCCGGCGGTACCGAAGCAGAAATGAACAAGGCGAAACAGACGTTTTCAACTATAGTAAATTATAAAAAAGATCCAGCGGGAAATCTTTTAAAGGGGCCGCAGGGTCAGCTTATTCTTGCAGATGCCCAGCCTCAACTAGACTTTGTGAACTATCTAGTAAGCACAAAGCAGCAAGACGGATCTAACTTGTTTCCTATTTGGAAGAACATGCTTGGTTTAGACAACCAAAGAACTATAGCTAACCCAGATTTGGAAAGACAAATTATGATAGAGTTAATGTCTGCAGTAGGTAACGACTTTGATAAAGGTACGACAGTTATTTCTGCCTTTTCCCCGCCTGTTGCTGGTACTAACAAAGCTGCCTTGTTGTGGAGAGCACAAAACAACAAGGATAGTCGTCTGTTTGCCAAAGAGAGATCAAGTCGCGTACAGCAAGCTGACTCTGCCGCTAACGCGGTAAACGTCATTAGGAAAATGAAAGCTACGTATTATACGGAAGAGGGTCAGCTTATTGACATCAACACATCTCTTGGGCAATACTACGTTGCTTTTGATGGTGCTGTACACCTGTTTAATCAAACAATCGGAAGCAAATTACCGGGGCTAAAGTCTATATCCCAAAGTCAAGCTGCTGATGCTGCATATAATACAATCTTCGGAAAAGACGAAAACGGAAGACGTTATTTTACAAGCTTCTCAGAAGTTCCCCCTGCAGAAGTAGAAGAGATTGCAAAGCAACGCGGTTTCAACAATGCAAAAGAATTCTTAGAGGAAGAAAGAAAAGCCCGTGAACTGAACGAAACGGAATATAAAAGGCTCACAGCGGGTTTAGACTCCGACGATGAGACTGTAAAGAACCTTGCCCTTCGCAACTACTACCGCTTTATGGTTGCTTATTCAATGGCAGCAGCTATTCAAGGTGGCACTGGTGGTCGTACGATTTCTGACCAAGACGTTCAAAACATCCTGAAAGCGTTGAAGATGGATAGTATATTTGGACAAGCTAGTACAGAACTTGAAATTCTAAATGCTGCAGAAGCCATGCTAGTTGACATCGAAAAACATTCTCGTGCAGTAGGTAACGGAGGTATGCAAGCTTACGCAGCTATGAAATTCCAAGAATTCTCTCAGGGCAATTCTGGGTTAGATATAAATGCAGATATGATTGCAAGTAGGCTGGCTCAACCCGGAGCAAATGTAGAAGACGGTGTTGACACGTCGGTTGCTGAGATGAGCGACGAGGATAAACTAGCTAAAATAAATAAGGCACAAGGCAAATTTGCTGATACTTATGACACGTTAGAAGATGCCGTAGATGCTCTAGGTCAAACAAAAATTACACGAATCTTATCTAAGTAAGGATATCTGATGGCGATTGATGACCAGCAAACCTTAGAAGCACAGATGCTAAAGATGCAGCAAGATAAAGTTCTGACGACTATGGGCGTCGGTTCTGAAGGCTCTCCTACAAGCTACACTCAGCCTATGTCACGCCCAGAGCCTGTAGAGAGATTTCCTTCACTAGAAAAGGTAGTTGCTGCAGGATTTGAAACCCCCAAGTTTGATGTTACACGCGAACCCTTTGCTCTGGGTATAGAACTAAAAACCGACGTACAGCCTCGTGTAAAAGATCCCCGCAAAATAACTCCCGGCGTAACCTTGCAGCAGGTTATGAACTTTGACAATGACAGAGTCGTGGCAAACTTCGAAAGTGCACAAGGCGTTCGTAACGCTCAAGGCGAAGAACTTCTGTTCCCAGAAGGAATGGACTACGCTCAACGCTTGGAAGTTGCTAATCGATTTGGAACAACAAAGATAATTGATGATGAGGGAGAACTGTTCGATGTCCCGTGGGACAACCTAATATACGAACAAACTCGTTTGCCCGATCCCGATCAAATTTTAGAATTTGATGTACAAACGGGCGAAGTTGAGTTTGCGGATGGTAAAGCTACACCTGTAACAGAGTTTAAACGTATTCGTGCAGGGGACATGACTGAAGAAGACATGGATTTGTACCGTGAAGCATCTATGTTAACGACGCTAAACTTTATTGATCCAGAAATTGGTAAACCTTTGTTCGCCGACCTGATGAACAAACGTCTGATTAAGGCTGGTATAGAAGACGCTCGTACCCGTGCAGACATCATCGACTACGCAGTATCTTCTCCCGGAATGGGTGACATTGAAAAGATAGCAAGTATGGTTGGAGAAAACGCTATCAAGTTTCCTTTTCAAATGGCTCTGTGGGGCGTAGGTGAATTAGTAGATGCTGCTGACAATCTCAGCTTGGACTTTGAAGATACAGACTTAGGCTATTTCGATATACGGCATAGTGATCGTCGTCAAGCTATTATGGATACATACTGGGAGCCTCTTTCTCATCGGATGATTGCAACGATGGCTCAGAGAGGAACGAAGATTTCGTTAGCTGATGCGGAAGAATATATCTACACCATGACAGGCTTGGCACCTCGCATAGCAAAAGTTGCTGGGGAAATTATGCTTCCAACAAAAGCCGGATCCGCGTTAACTGCACTACGCTCCAAGAAAGAAGTAGCAAGATTCAAGGAGTTTTATGCGGAGCAAATTTCTAATGGTACCAAGCGTAATTTTAATGAATTATTAGAGGACTACAAGTATCTGCGTTCTGGGGTAGAGGCCGGAGCAGAACCTAACTGGTTAAACAAGGTAATTGCAAGCAGTGTTGGTAGTCGTGTAACTAAAGGTTTGCAAGTTGAAGATGCTGCTATGCAAGTCGGTCAACGTGCAGAGGTTGTATCTGCAACAAATTACTTGAGCAATCTAAAGAAGCGCAGAGCCGCATACTTCGCAGGTGTTAAAAAACGTGGGGGTACACCCGACGCAAAAGACAGTCAAGAACTTGCAAAATTCGATTTAGATATTAATAATGCTACCCTTGAACTACAGGCCATAGCCCGTAGGAGTGCCACACCTAAATTTATTCGTGATGCAAGAGTCACTGACACATATTTAGTGGTAGGTGCAGGTACAGCCGGACACATATTCCAGCAACGGGATGAAACCTACGGTGTAACAGGCGATCCAATGATGGGTGAACTCATAGGTTTAGGTAGCGCATTAATTTTGGGTTTAGCAAAGGGAAGCATACCCGCCGCTTACGCAGCCTTACAAAAAACAGCAGCATACCAAAAGTTTGGAGGAAAGAAAGCCTACGTTAAGTTCCTTGCAGAAAATATCAGCACCTATTCCCCTGAAATGCAAGAAGGTATCATTCAACGTGCAGAGTACCTAGACGAAATCTACGACATATTGATTGCAGAGGGACTGCCGCCTGAGTTGTTAGATCAGGGTTTCGGCGCAATGACAAACCTAGTCACAGTAAAAGCACTAGAAGATTTGAGTCGTAGCAAGGTTTCTGTAAAGCAAATAGGATCACTCGCTACAAAGGAACTAGAACAAGCCCTGAACGCCCAACGCACATTGGTTGCAGAACTTAGGGGTGTGCTTCAAGGTATCGAAGGCGGGGTAGGAGACACGCCAAAAGGAGACTTCTTCCGTTTGGTGCAGAGATCAATTGAGGTTGGGCAACAATCTATAGATCAACTAGGTGCAGATCTTTCTGTCATAGAAAAGCGTGGTGTTCAATATTACTTAGATCTGATCGATGGTAACAGTCAAAAGTATGGTCAACAGCTAGGCCCCGATACTGTACGTAGCTTTGATGACGCTATGGGTCGGTTGCAAGACCAGCAGTTAATCAATGCTGCAGACTTGCCAAAGATAGAATTCGACAAGGTAGCAAACGATACACGAGATAAGGTTGCAGCCGTAGTAACCAAACATGCTGATACCCTTCGTTCAGAGTTGGCAAGTGAAGCACAAGCTAAAAAGGCCGTAGTTGGGGCTGTTGGCCCTACAGTTACAGCAGCAGGAAGACGCAACGCTGCAGAAATTGTGAACTTCGATGATTCGGGAAGTTTACTTGCTGCACTTTTAGAAAGTGGTCATGCCGCTGACAAGGTAAAAGCACAGCGTCTGTATGGTGTATTAGAAGGTGGCAACTACGTCGATGAGGCAGGAAACGCTCTGGATGGCACTGTATCCGTAAATGTAAGCGACGTATTCGACGCCATATTTACGGGACTACCCGACTTGCCTCTACCTAAAATTACCGGGGAAACAATTAGACCGGGTGATATTGTCATTTTAGATCAGACCTTTCAAACCTTATCTGACCCCTTCTTTGCCTCTCTTGCAGAAGGAACCGACAAGACGGTTAAGCAAGTTGTTGCTGATCTCAAAAAAACGTTCGAATCTCAAGGTAAACAATTTAGAAAAGGCGTCAGTGATCAAACCCAAGTTGTACAGTTTATGCGTGAAGCAGCCGGAGAACTAAACAGCACTCTTGATATATTTGATATGTCCTTCAATCAGCTTCGGGAGTTGGACAAAGCAGTTCGTCACATGAGATTTACTGCCCGTCAGTCGGGTAACTTGGAAAGAGCCAATACCCTTCAGACTTTAGAAGAAGCAGTAAATAACAAGTTTGATCAGTTTGAAATCATAGACGTTGAAGGCAATCGTGCATCAATAAACTCTTTGAATGTCACCTTTACAGACGATGTAGGGCAAACAAATATCGTGCCTGTGAGAGATGCCTTGAACGAAGCCAATAGAGAGTGGGCTAAGTTTAAGTCGCGCTGGTACGACATGGATGAAAAGGCACAGGTGCCTAGATGGATGTCTTGGGGTAACAGAAGCAACGTTGATGTGTCTGTAAATAACCCTTTGGGTATACGTTACGGTACCAACCCGCGTGAGTGGTTTAACGTCAAGCAGGTCAGTAATATGGACCCAGATGTACAAGGCAAATCGTGGTTCGATTCCCTGCAACGTACTCTTGGCGATGAAGTTATTGATCCGGCTACAGGCTTGCCGCAGTACACGTTTGTTGAAGGAACTAACATGACAAACGCTGTAACAGCCACAGTAAAGACAGCCATAGCGGACTACTTTATTAGCACTCAAGGTAAAATATCTCCAGCAGAACTATCAAAACAAGCCGATACCCTAAATCAAATCTTTGTTATGCGTGGTGCAGATGGTAAGATGAAGCCTATGCTTGATATAGGCACAGTCATTGACGACGCTATCGGCTTCTCTCGTAAGACGGTAGGTGATCAAGCATTTGACACAGCAATGAATCAGGTGCAGAGTGACATACAAACCCAACTAGCAAAGACTCTAGAACCTGCAAAATTAGCAAAGAAACAAAAAGAACTAGCAGTCTCTATTCTGGAAAACTACACAGGTGCTCGTATTCCTGCAGATCAAATCGCTGATAGGCTTATTGGTGGCGGAGACTTACAACTATCTACTGTCAGACGCGAGATTAAAAATACGCTAAATGTATCCGACGAAGAGGTGGACGGAATACTTGCAGATGTTTACTTAGATGCCTTAGAAAGAAAAACGTTTAAGGCAACCGACAAGCGGGTTATGATTGCTGATGGAACAAACATTCCTGAATCGGCTATTGACTTGGATGAAATGCAGCGGATGCTGGGTACTAATGATCCAGAGAAAGCAGCCCTTGTCAAGCAGCTAATTGGTGAAAAGCGTTACAAAGTTTGGGATGCCACCTCTAAGCTTCTTGCTGACAGACAGGTAACCAACCAAAGTGGGCAGTTTGATATTACAGGTGTTCCTCGTTCATTTAGTATGGAATCGTACATAAGTCGGTTTTATGCAATTAATCGTGGGGTTATCAGCCCTCGCTATGTTATCAGTGAGGCATTGTTACAGCAGTTCAGGAACAAACGGTACAACACCCTTCGATCTATTCTTTCTGATCCTGAATTGGGTGGCATGTTCCTTGAAATGGTGCGTACAGGAAAGCCTTTGACTGCAAAGAGGGAAGCCGACTTTTATAATATCCTAGTTGCCTCGTACGCTAAAACGGCAAACACAATTGGCAAACCAGAACCCGTGACTATGGAAGATAAGTATGGCAGGGCATTTACCCTCTATCCAGATTTAGACAAGGGAATTCCTGTAACTGGACGCGACGCCATTGTGGGTGAAGGTGTTCGCATACCGCTTTTCCCAGAGATCGGAAAACGATCAGAAGACTTTAAACAACCCTCAATATTTAATTAAGGATGAAATGATGAAACAGTATTACAACGGTCAACGCAAAGGTATGATGTACGGTGGCAACACCCGTAAACCTATGATGTATGGTGGCAAGGCAACCAAACCTCGCAAGAAAATGCAGATGGGCGGCAATACCATGTCTGCTCCTCAACAGAAACAACAGAAACAAACTATGGCTAGTATGTCTCCGATGATGCCAGCGGCACCTATGCCAAATTCGCAACAGCGCACACCAATGGCTGAAGGGGGCAAAACATTCCCCGATCTAACAGGTGATGGTAAGGTTACCAGAAAAGACATTTTAAGGGGTCGGGGCGTTAATTTGATGTACGGCGGAAAGGCAAAGAAGCGTGGCAAATAAATACGTACGTGCTCCTAAAGGCTATCACTGGATGAAGCAACGTGATGGCAGCTATAAGCTAATGAAAAACCCCTCAACCGGATACAAGCGGCATAAGGGGTCTTCTATTCGTGCAAGATTTGAAGTACAGAAGGTACATAAAAAGACTAAATAAACCGACTGGATTTCTCCATCATTTCATCACCCATCGATCTAAGATATCTTAACAGGGATGCTATTGAGTGTGCACCATCATACTCTGGCATCCCTTTATTTATTGTAGCTTCGAATTGATCCGGTGGTATACCATCCCAAACCAATTCAACATTTCCATCCTGATTCAAATACGCTGTAAATTGAAATAGGTTAGCCTTATGCTGCTTCTTTGCCATTGACAGTCTCTAGTTCTTGTATTGCTAGGTTGTAACAGTCAGCCTTGAAAACAAAGCCGTTGGCAGGATCAACATCACCCACCCGATATTTTATTGCCTTCTTGTAGTAGTCTGCTTTAGGTATCTCTCCCAATATCCAAGCCTTGCTGTGATCGGTAAGGATGCGGACAAAGACATAGCTATCGCAGTCTTGCTTCGTACCGTGTGCCGCTACAGAACAATCGTAGTTAGGTGCAGGGGTTGTGTTGCACCGCTTAGTCTTTACGTCAACACGTCGGTTTCCTACCATCAAGTCAAAGTCTTTGTTGTTGGCTTCGATACCGCCAGTGTAATCCTGTACGATAATCTCACCAATAGCACCGACAACATTAGATAGACTACCCGTTATGCTGCCCTGTAGATTACCTACAGAGGCGGCTTTCTTTTTGGCACGGGCAATGATGCTAGGAGTTATTTTTATTTGTATCATCTTCTTCTCTGGGTAAATAGACTAAAACAAACGAGCCGCAGTTGGCACAACTAAGGTTGGTGACCATAGAATGATCTGGATCATCATCCGTATCATGGTCACCGCCCCAAGTCAAGTTGTAACTACAATGCCAACAGTTCATGCCGCGTTCAAATCCACTACTTCACACACACCAGCAGTACATGCCAGTTCTCTAGATCCAGTAGTGTTATCCTCTTTTTCGAACTCTGTCAACTTGTTCCAGTCGATAACAACGTCCTTGTATTGTTCGCGCCATTCTAGGTATTCATCTGGTTCGATGTCCTGATACGGAGCCTGTTGGTATGTGTGATCGCTGTGAGGCAAGAACGACACCCCTGACGCCACGTCAAAGTTTTCATACACCCACGCACCAACTTCCATCCACTCGTTTTCTTTTACCGTAACGGTGATAGAAGGCTTGTGTTCGCACCAGTGAATTGCGTACGTCTTCCACAGTTCTAGCTGTTGAATAGCTGTCATCTGTGTGCGTGTCACTGCACCCTCTGGTGACTTCATAGCAAACGAGAACACGGTAACACTATCAGGCTTCATCATGTCACGCTCGTTGTGCAGTCCCTGCTCAATAAGGAACTGTGTCAAGGGGTCTTTGTTGTCACCACGAACTGTGCGGATGTAGTAGTCGTTGTGTCGTGCGTGAATACCACTAGCTGCGTCCACGAGTTGAGATACAGTACCCGATGGCTTTACACAGGTGATTGCTGCACTCTGTGGTATTCCAAGCATAAGGGCAAATTTCTCGTTCGTATCGACTGCCTCTTGTCGCATTTCTTCTAGCCAACGCTTGCTGTCTACGTTTTTTGAAAGCACGGGATGATCCATGATACCAGTCAAGGATACGCCCAACAAACGCTCTTCCTCTGTGTTGTCCTTCCATATCTTCCTCAAGTATTTAAAGTCTGTCAAGGTGGATTGTAGGGTTCCCAAGATAGTTGCAAGACGAACCTTGCGTTTGAGATCATCCAACGAGTCGGCTTCACGAACCACCACCTCTGACAAGTTACAGAACTGATAACCACGTAGGATGATTTCAGAACACGGGTTGGTTCCCCACATGTGCCCTTGCTCACGGCGTCCGTTACGACCGACTTGTTTGTCTGCCGCCTCACGGTTAAACATACCACGCTCACCAGACTTGCTGTCATACAACGCAAGCCACTCCCGCATAAACGTACCCATCTCTGGCTTCGTTTTATACGCTACAGAGTTGTTTGCCAGCGCACGTTGTCCTTCGTTTTCCCACCACATGCCTGACTTGGCGTGTGCCATCTGATCGTCGTTTAGGTTAGATAAACTAATTAGTGCAGAACGACGTACGCCCCCTACAACTACAACCTCGCCTATTTTACACATGATGTCGTGGCATTCGATAGGAAACAACCGACGCCCTTTAGCTTTCTTGAATATACTAACAGTAAAATCAAATAGGTCTAACAGCGGCTGTGGTCCGCTTGCACGTCCCCCCATCACTTTCAAACGTGAACCTGCTCCCCGTATCTCAGAAACATCCCAGCTTGGTACCTGACCTGCATACAACAACGCAATTAGTTCACGTAAAGATTTAGCCCATCCGGGTTTACTATCAGCAACTTTTATAGTTATGTCGGATTTATTAAAGTTGTCGGAAACTACAGGAAGCTTATCGACGTTCTCTCTCTCCACACTAAACCCAACACCAGTACCACACATCAGAATATACATACATTCATCAAACGCACGTGGGCTATCAACAGGAATGTAGCTACAGTTATAGCCACAGATATTGTCACGAGCAAGAGCCGGACCTGCTGTCATCATTGCTCTCATAGATGGCATCACCTTCAGGGACAGGATACCTTCCTCGATTTCTTCGCGAACAGACGTAGGCAGTTCTACACCGCATTTACCTTTTACCTGTTCGAGCATAAAAGCTATGTAGCGGTCTACAGTTTCGCCCCAGTTCTCTCTGCGCTGTTCGCTATCTATCCAGCGAGCATAGCGTGACTTGTGAATGAATTGTTGATATGATGTTGGTAGCATGTTGCTCATGTCTTATTCCTTCTCTGTTGTTTCGATCAGTTTGTTGAGGTACCACTGGGCTTTTTTAAGGTCTTCGATTCCGTTTTTGTATCTGTACCGCCAGAGGTATTTGATGATATTTCCTTGCAGGTAGTATTGAAACCCATCGTCTGTCGCCGCCGCGATTGCTTCAATGCACTCGACACCTGCTTGATTGTAGTGTGCCGGACTGTTGACAAGATCTACACCCCCGTATGCTTCTTTACCCGCTTGTTCTGCTAGATCATAAGATGGCGGGTAGTCTTCTATTCTACCTACATCTATCTTAGATTTCATAAATTGTTCGTGTCTCATTGTTCTGTACCAAAGTCCACTCTAATCACATTGTCTTCAACCGACTTGATAAGCTTGGGGTCTTCAACCTCTGCTTCATCAAGCATCTCTTGCCCTGCTAAACGAAACTTCACAGACGCTACACCTTGATCGTACAGTTCATCTGTATGAAGTCGTATCATATCAATTGCACCTTCTTGTATCAACATAGCAGGGTTGAAGTCTTCATCGTCATCGTATGTATTGCCTGTCGTATCGTATGCTGACAGAGTAAATTCCCCGTTACCTGTCGGTCTTAGTATGATGTAATACCTGTCTGGTAATAGGGATGCTGCTTCCATAGCCTGATTAAATTCGTCGTTGTCACTCATTTTTTATACCAATCTGTGGGTATCGCACCTTCTGCCCACTCAAATTTATAACGTTCACACCATGCAGCATACGTCGTCTTACTGCCTTTGTAAATCTTATTCGACGCTCTTAGGAACACAAATCGTATGTCCAACTCAGGGTGCTGTCTCTTTACAAGCAGCATTTTTACCCTGTCATCTTTGGTCAGGTGTCCCTTTGCTTCAACGTATATGTCGCTTTCAGGAAGATAAAAATCTGGTGTATAGTTACGGGGTTCAGGAATATACTGGAATTTAGAATTTTCATATTCAAAAGGAACTTTGTTATCCGTAAGTATCCTAGCTAAATTAAGTTCGAATTGTGATCTGTATCCCGCTTTTTTCAAAACTCTAATCCTATCGACTGAAATCTTTTTATCAAGTACCCTGCCAGTTTTGGGGATAGTCTTTCGATGTTGGTAAGTTCTGTTGTTAAAGGGTGCATCGGCACACATACATAAGCCCCGCTAAACGCTGTTCTACTAATTTTCTGTAATTCTTCTTCTACAGTTCGCATGTCTCGCACTTCAGTTTCTGCTTGAAGAGATCCATCCTTGCTATAGTTGTTTACAAGAGTGAGGGGTAGCCCGTTTTCATGCAAGCGCATTTGGGCTACCCGACGTTCTCCCCCAGACTTGGAAGCCGACTCGATGTAGATATGATGCAAGCTTTTGTTCATGCTCATCAGATCCACCTCATAGTTTTTAACAAACAAGTACGGCATCACACGTCTTTCTTCTTCAGACTAGAATACCACACTTGTGGTGGATTCTTAGCCCGTGACGTAACACGGTCGTGTAAGATCGCGTTAGGCCAGCAATGGTGTCTGTAACCACACAGGTTGCATTCTTTAGGCAGTAGTTTGTTTCCAGTCTCTATAATCTCGCCATCCTTCTTGTACGTTTCAGGCACAGCCTTGTACGGCTTGAATGGCTTTACGTCTGGGTTGTTAAGAAACTTGATACGCTCTGCCGCATCCTTCAGGTATGCTTCTTTATCGTCTTGTGACCAATCAGGAACTTCAACAATAGCTACCTGACCGTTGGATTTGTTTACGACAATCCACCCGCCAAACGGCATGTCTGTTGCTTCAGCGTACAAGAACCCCTGCATAAGATAGCCAAAGGGATCATCTTCCTTTAGCTTTTCATATCCACCCAGTCCTGTAAACTTATAGTTGAATGCCCAATCACTGGCTGACTTGACATCCCAAACCTTTTCAACGCCCATCTCATCACGGATGATAACGTCAAGAGTTCCCTTTACTACTTCATCACCAATCTTCAATTCAACAGCACGTTGGTAGTCAACGATGTCTACCCCCGCCTCTTTCATAATTAGCATGATGATAGATTCGGTTAGGTCACCGAACATAAACCTGAACAGGGTGTTGTATTCCATCTCTTCCTTGATGCCCTGCTTGTCCAACACCTGTTGGCAAAGAGGACGACCCAAGCCTGACATACGAATACGATAACCACCACGTTCAGTTGTAAGTTGTTTAACTACAGAGTCGCTGCATTCTTTTTGGAAGGCAGCAAGAGTCTCAGGGGAGACAGTAGTTTCCCCCCTGAGAGCCTTAGTCATGTAGTCTTGTATTTTAAGCAGCGTTAGCATCTTCGAAGTCCGCCGCCAGATCAATGTCGTCATCGTCAGCGATAAGCTTTACAGCTTCACGATACTGATTCATAACGTTCTCATTGTGACCCTTTACAGTCTCTGCAAACAAGCCCATGAGTTCCTTGTCCTGATCTGTGATATCGACTTCTTTCTCCAATGCTGGTACAGGAGTCCAGAAAGTTACGCTACCATTTTTATGGCGGTGTGTAGTAAGGGAGATTTCACACTTTTGCATAAGCTTCTTCTGCTTAGACAAACCGCGAATAAAATCGTTGATGGGGATAAAGCCGGAACGCTTAAAGTATGCAACCACTGGTTGATCTTCGACCTTTACGTCAGTTCCTTCTGCTGTCTTGAAGTCACCAGATATCTTACCATAGATAACCTGATTACAATTAACGGCACGTGATCGCAAGTAGGCGGGGTCATCTTTCGATAGTTTCTCCTCTTCCTCACGAGTTAATCTTCCAGCTTTATTGATACCATCGGTTGATGGGAACATACCAGACAGCGTCGGTTTTTGTACCGACTTAGATGAAAAGGCACCACTCTCCTGATCCCACAGGCTATATTCAAAAGTACGCAGTATAAATCTCATGCTTACTTTCTCTGCGTAGATAAACCGACCATCTAGGTACATCTTCCAAGAACCACGAGGCAAGGTCTGACCATCTTCAGTCTCTGTATCGTAGTTAATATTAATGCGGGGCAAACCGACTTGACGGTTACTATTACCGCCTTGACCGCTTGCTTCCATTAGGGCTTCAGCATCGTCGTTATTAAATGCTGAAACAATTGCGTCCATATCGTCAATATTCATTACGTCTGTCCCTGTATCCATGATAATCATGCTCCTTTTTCTAGGGTTGTAGATAGATATTACAGTTCTATTTCTTCTGAGTCAAGCCAATTTTTGCCTATTTTTAATTCTATTCCGACAGGCATGTCATACTCGACACCATACCGATTAACTGTTTCTTCAGGTAAACTCTGCATAGCATAGGCTAATAGGTTGATGCAAGTTTCTTTTTCATCTGGGTGTACATCCAATACAATCGAATCGTGCACAGTGTTACAGATTACAGAATTTAATTTTCTTGATCGCATCATCTTATCTAGGCGAACAAGAGCGGCTGGCAACAAGTCGGCTGTTGCAAACCCTTGTACTGGATAGTTACAGATAGCCGTACGATTCGTGGCTGTACCCCACTCAGTCCAACGTGCAGACGGGAAAGCGTACTGTCTGCCGCTGGGCAGGGTAATTACTTTTGTTCGCACTGCTTCTTTCTGCAGTTCTTTGTGCCACTCTGTAACACCCTCATACTTTTCCTTAAACGCACGATAGTAGCGTTGCTGATTTTCTGTGCCACTGACACCACCATACAAAGGTTTGAACGTGTGCGCCTTTGCTTCTTGACGTGTGCATCCGATAACACTTGCAGTATAGCTGTGAACATCTGTACCATCCTTCACATCGATATAGGCTTGTCCGTCTTTAGACAGGAATCCAGCCACCCTAAACTCTAGTTGCGAGTAATCCCCTTCAAGTATAAAACCGCCCGTGAAGCGGCTCTCGACAACCTTCCGTATAGCGAAGGTACTTCCACGCGG
>Ga0222719_10000882_pt1 | contig 29980 bp, 53 predicted proteins | sample C33_34DmetaG_FD_165039 | JGI IMG/M metagenome (GOLD analysis project Ga0222719, IMG submission 165039) | Estuarine water microbial communities from San Francisco Bay, California, United States - C33_34D | ecosystem: Environmental > Aquatic > Marine > Unclassified | place: USA: California... | reverse complement strand
AAAGAAGATTTAGAATCACGCCCTATGGGATCGTCTGGCGAAGATATCATTATGGGCGTTCAGTCCCGCAAACAATTCCCCTATTCAATAGAATGCAAAAACCAACAAGCAGTTAATGTTTGGAAGGCATACGAACAATCATGTAGCAACTGTAAAGATTATGAACCTTTGGTTATAATAAAACGAAATAACACTAAGCCTTTGGCATTAGTAGATGCGGAGTATTTTATTAAGTTACATGAGCAACGAACCGAAGTTTAAAAGTTTTGAAGAATTTAAAAAGTATTTAGAAAAGAGAGATTTAGAAATCAAAAATAAAGCTGCTCAAAAGAAAAAGAAAGATGGAAAATAATCACGAGCCTTGGGATTACAAAGGTTTATTCTGGGACGAGGATAATAAGAAATTTTATACTTGGAAAGAATTAAAAGAAGTTTGGAAAAAAGAAGAACGCTATGGAAGAACCAACAAAGACAGAGATTCATCATAACGAACCAAAGACTTGGTATAACTTAGCTGAAGGTTTTGACAAATGGAGAGTATTTCCTAGATTATTAATAACGCTTTATGGAGTTGCTTTTTACAGAACTACCGAATGGTTTATGACCTTATCAGATCCCACTAACGCCCAGTCAGCTTTTGTATCTGTAGTAGTAGGTGCTGGAGCTGCATGGTTTGGTTTATATGTTGGTGGTAGCCCAAGAAAGTAATGGCTAAAGCAAAAGTAATACAAAGCATCAATCATATCAACAAAGGAACTTCTATTGGTAGAAACCCTAAGTCTATGGCTACTATGAATAAACACAAAAAAAGATCTTATAAACTTTATAGAGGGCAAGGCAAATGATTGATAAATTTATTGAGCCAGTCAGCAAGATATTAGATAAGTTTGTCGCTGACAAAGATCTAAAACAAAAACTAGAACACGAATTATTAATGTCCATCCAAGAGGCTAACCTTGCACAAATAAAAGTTAATCAACAAGAGGCTGCTCATAAATCTATTTTTGTAGCTGGATGGCGACCATTTATTGGTTGGGTATGCGGAGTATCTTTAGCTTATCACTTTGTGTTTGCACCATTAATAGAATGGATATTAGTCTTATCTGGTAGCACAGTAGATTTGCCAGAGTTTGATTTTTCACAATTATCAACCATAGTCATGGGTATGCTTGGCCTTGCGGGTGCAAGATCCTATGAAAAAATGAAGGGAGTAAGCAGAGAAAAATGAGCTGGAAAAACTTTAAGCTAGAAGAATTTTCGTGTAAACATTGTGGAAAAAATGAGATAAATCATAAATTAATTGATAAACTACAGTTATTGCGTGATGACTTGGGATTTCCCCTAGTTATATCATCTGGCTACAGATGTCCTGAACATCCAATAGAAGCAAAGAAAAGTAAGCCAGGAACACACGCAGAGGGTATTGCAGTAGATATTGCTGTGAGCCACGAAAAAGCATTAGAGGTGTTGTACAAAGGTATAGCACATGGTTTTAAAGGCATTGGAGTTAATCAAAAAGGTAATGGACGATTTATACATTTGGATATCGGAGAGATGGAAGATGGTCGTCCAAGGCCTCATCTCTGGAGCTACTGATTGGTATTAATATGGAATTTTCTTGGATATTTATTTGGAATTTAGTTGTAACACTTGTTCTAGCTCCGATATGGAACTCTATTAAAAAGAACGAATCTGAAATCCAAAGACAAGGAATTTTATTGAATAAAACCAGAGAAGAAGTAGCTAGAGATTATGTAACTAGAGAAGCCCATAATTTAGAGTATTCAAGATTGATGGACAAAATAGATAAACTTGATGCTAAAATAGATAAACTAATAACGGATTAATATGGCAGAACAAAACATACTAAGACAAAATCCATACATGAGAGATGGTGAAATAGATGAAAGAGTTTTAGAAAAAATTTCAAATTATGTCCAAGATGGAAATATTCCGCCAATGTTTTTTAGAAATAACCAAGCCATATCTCCAAATATTTTAGGTCTTTTGCAAAATAGAACAACGGAAGAGCAAGCAGATCCATACGCATACGGAAGCTATGTAATACCAGCATCTGATCCTACTTATACATCTGGTTTTAACTACGCACGCACGATTGCGGGCGGTATGCCATTTGAAGATGTTGTTGCACCTGGCATGAGTTTTTCACCAGAGCAACCTGGCGGTTATACACAAGCTGATCTTAATGTTGTTAATTTACCAAGAGATGTAGCACCAGTATTTCCTACACCACCTGCTACAACAGGACAGGTAGCTCAACCAAGCGAGCCAATGATGCCTTACGCGCCAACTGGAACACCAATGCCTGAAAGATTTATTCCATCAGCGCAAAAGTTTTTTCCAGATGTTTTACCAAATTTCTTTGGACAAATACCACAATTTGATTTTTCTAATATAGATTTTTCTAAAATAGAAATACCAAAAGATGTAACTAAGAGCTTAAGAGAATCATTAAGCATACCTGAAATAGATGTTTCTAAATTTGTAACTAGAGAAGAATTACCATCTTTTGTTCCATCTATCCCAGAATTTGACATTCCACAAATAGATACCTCAAAGTTTATTGGTAGAGAAGAATTACCAAACATTCTTGCTGGTTTACCGCAAGCACCACAAGTAGATGTTTCTCAATTTGTTGGCAGAGAGGAATTACCATCTTTGTTAAAAGATATACCTTTAAACATTCCTAAAATAGATACATCTAAATTTTTAACTGAACAGGATATTACTGGTTTAAGATCAGATATACTTGGATCTTTACCGCAAGTAAGGATGCCAGATACATCACGATTTGTAACACAAGAAGATATTGGCGGTCTAAGATCAGATATTCTAGGATCATTACCTCAAGTGCAAATGCCTGATGTATCACGATTCGTAACTCAACAGGACATAAACAGAGCAATCGCTGGTATTCCACAGGTAAGTCTTTCTGATATAGAGGCAAGACTAGCTGCATTAGAAAGCGTACCAACATCAAAAATTCCAAACCTACCTAAACCATTAGGATTTTTTAGTTAATGTCTATAACACACGAAGAAGCGGTCAAGGCCGAACAAGCTCAACAAATACTAAACTCAGAAATATTTAAAGAAGTTTTAGAAAACTTAAAACAAACTTATATTGATGCTTGGTTAAAAGACCAAGATATAGATAATGTGAATAGTAGAGAACATTTACATAAGTCTGTTTTATTATTATCTGAAATAGAAAAACATCTAAGAATAATGGCTGAAAAGGGTAAACTCACCCAATCTTATATAAACAAGATTCGCAACATAGCCTAAAACTTTCCTTTTTATAAACAATTCGTATAAAATACTATAAAAATACAATATAGGAGTATTTTATGGCAATAACGGAAAAACCGACTGCTTTACAAACTGATAATGAAAAAGCTACTTCAGCTTTTGAGAGTTTCTTAACTCCCCCAGAGGATACAGTTGAAGAAGTCGATATAAACGAAGTAGAAGAAATCATCGAAGAAGATGAGTTACCTGAAGAAGTTGAACTTGAAGAAGAAGATACCGAAGCAGATGACGACTTTGATTACGATGATGAATTTGATGATGAAGAACAAAACGAGGTTGAGGATGTAGTAGAGCAACCCACTTCTTACAAAGTCAAGATTGACGGAGAAGAAGTTGAGGTCACGCTAGATGAACTCCAAAGCGGGTATTCTCGTCAGCAAGATTACACGCGCAAAACTCAAGAGCTAGCTCAACAACGAAAAATTATTGAGCAACAGCAACAAGAGTTAGCGCAAAGAGATGCAATCTATGCTCAGTTGTTACCTAAATTAGAAGCACAATTAAGTGCTGACTTAGGAAACGAGCCTGATTGGAACAGGTTGTACGAAGATGATCCTGTTGGTTATGTTCGTGAAAAGCAACTTTGGGATGAAAGAAAAGAGAAGTTAAAAGCTACTCAAGCTGAAAACCAAAGGCTTCAACAAGAAGCTGCTGCAAAACAGCAAGAGCAATTAGCTAAGTTCGTAGAATACGGACAACAAAAACTTCTTGAGATTGTTCCTGAATGGAAGAATCCAGAAATCGCCCAACAAGAAAAGTTAGCTATTCGCGATTACGGAATCAACACTCTTGGCTACACAGTACAAGAAATGGATTCAATCTACGACTATAGAGCTTTGCTTGGTTTGAGGAACGCTTGGTTGAACAACAAAACTGTTGAAGCAACTAAGAAGAAACCAACCGAAAAAGCACCAGCTCGTGTTGCTAGACCAGGCGCAGTTACTAAAACTAAATCGGTAGCACCAGCAAAGAGAGCAAAACAAAGGTTGGCTAAAACTGGTAAAACATCAGATGCAGCCAAAGTTTTTGAACAAATGTTAAAGTAATTTTTATATAGGAGTAAACTCATGGCAAAAGTAACTAACGCTTTTGATACTTACACCGCAACTGCTGACAGGGAAGATTTAAGTAATATCATTTACAACATCTCCCCAATGCAAACTCCCTTTATGTCCTCAATCGGCAAAAGAAGTGTTAAAAATGTGGTGTTTGATTGGCAAACCGAATCTTTACCTACACCAAGCGCAAGTGGCGAACTTGAAGGTTTTGAACTTTCAAGAGCAGCTTCTACAGCTACTGTAAGGCAAAGTAATGTATGTATGATCTCAAAAAGAGATGCAACAGTAACAGGATCTCAAGAGAGTTCAGATCCAGCAGGTAAAAAGTCAGAAATGGCTCATCAGCTTGCTATTATGTCTAAAGCTCTTAAGAGAGATATGGAAGAAGCTCTATGTCAGAAAGGAGCTAAAACAACTGGCGATGCCTCAACTGCAAGGGTAACTGGCGGTTTCGAGTCTTGGATCACTTCAAACGATTCAAGAGGATCTGGCGGTGCTTCAACAGGTGGCGGAGCTGCTCCAACTGACGGAACACAAAGAGATCTAACTGAAGATCTACTTAAAGATGTTCTACAACTATGCTTCACTAATGGTGGCGAACCATCATTGGCTATTTGTGGCCCACATAACAAACAAGTTATTTCTGGTTTCACAGGTAGAACACAAGCAAGACAATTTGTAGATTCAAATACAGTAGAGGCTTCAGTGTCTATCTATTCATCTGACTTTGGTGAACTCAAAATCGTTCCATCAAACAGATCAAGAGAAAGATCACTCCTCTTAGTTGATCCTGAATTTGCAAAAGTATCTTACCTAAGAGATTTCAAAACTATTGATATCTCAACAATAGGCGATGCTATGACCAAAATGATTGTAGTTGAGTATGGATTAGAAGTATCCAACGAAGCTGCCCATGGTATTGTTGCAGACCTTAATGTATCTTAATTGATCGGGATGAGGTGGGGCTAGATTAATTTCTACCCCACCTTTTTTTATGGATAAAATAAATATCCTCAAATCTTACAAATCTCACCTACAAGGTGAATTATCTAAACTATCTTTAGACTTAGAAATTTATTTAGATAATCCAAACTCACTACCAGAACACACAAACTTTACCGAATACTTAGATAAAATTATTAGTCAAATAGCCGAAGTCAATGATAAAATTAAAGTTGTTGAATTTTTAGAAAAGCAATATGGCTAGAAAAACATTAATAGATCATAAGACTGGTTATACACACGAATTTGCCACAGAAGATGATAAACTTGTGTATCACACCAAACAGGATGTTCAGCCAGTCATAGAGCATTGTAAAAACATTGCAGAATATGTGAAACCAGGCAAAGACTTCCGTCATGTTGCAGAAGTCCCATTGGTGGTTTATCAAAGAGCTTGTCGCGAAGGATGGGCTAACGATATGAAAGCATGGAAGAAATGGCTAAACAATTCAGACAATAAAGTATTTAGAACATGGCAAGGTAAACTATGACATACAGCGAATTAAAAACAAACATAGCGAATTATCTAAACAGATCAGATTTAACAACTGAAATAGATATATTCATTGACAATACCGAAGCCGAATTAAACAGAAGATTGCGCGTTGCAGATCAAATCAAAAGAGCAACCGCAACCGCAGATGCACAATATTTATCTTTACCATCCGATTGGTTAGAAGCTGTTAATGTAGAAATTACTTCTAATGACTTTAGACCATTAATGCAAATGTCTATTGAATCATTGGATGTTTATAGAAAAGCTAACAATAATATTACTGGTCAACCCATTTATTACGCTTTAGTTGATAATACAATGGAACTTGCACCTACCCCTGATAGCGAATATACATTACAATTAACATACTTTAGTAAGATAGATGCTTTAAGCGATTCTAATACATCTAACTTTGTATTGGCTTCGCATCCAGATATTTACTTATATGGATCATTAAAGCACGCTTCTGTCTTTCTAATGGAAGATGAAAGAGCGCCTCTCTTTAACGCTCAGTTTGAGAAATCTTTAGAAGAACTCAGATTACAGCAAGAGAGAGCAGAGTTTGCCAAAGGATCTTTAATACCAAGAAGAAGAACTTATGGTAAAGCAAGAAAAAATGTTTACTATTGGAATAACAATTAGGAGAAATAAATGGCTGGATTTAGCGATTATTTAGAAGATAAAGTATTAGATCATGTCTTTGGCGGAGTTTCTTATACTGCACCTGCAACTTTGTATGTAGCTTTATATACTGTAGCACCAGATGATACTGGTGGTGGTACTGAAGTAACAACATCAGGCACAGCTTATGCAAGACAAACTGCTACTTTTACAGTATCTGGTACATCACCAACCACAGCTACTAACTCAGCAGCTATTGAATATCCAACTGCTACTGCTAACTACGGAACAGTAGTTGCTGTTGGTATTTTAGATGCTTCAAGTGCTGGTAATTTGCTTGCATATGCAGACTTAGATACCTCAAAAGTAGTATCTTCAGGAGATGTATTCAGATTTGATGCTGGTGATTTAGACATCACATTAGCTTAATACAATGGCCTCTGTAGGCTACGGATTATATACATACGGGAAGTCCAACTATGGAACTCCCGTATATCATTTTGGCGTAGCTACATCTGCTCAAACATCTGGCTTTACAGCCGAATCATCTGTTCAAAAGAACGCTACTGCTACATCAGCACAAACATCAGACTTTACCTCTGTTGGTGTAGTAATTAAATTAGGTGCAGCTACCTCTGCACAAACATCAGGATTTAATGCGGTAGGCCACAAGATTAATCTTGGCTCTGCTACCATGCCTGAAACATCTGGTGCTTCAGCTATAGGAAGGCAAATAGATCGTGGATCAGCCACTATAGCTCAAACATCATCTATGTCTGCAATCGGCAGACAGATAGATCGCGGAACAGCAACCATAGCGCAGACATCAAGCATGACTGCGGTAGGCACACAAATAGATTTAGGATCAGCTACTATCGCCCAAACTAGCGGAATGACCGCAGTTGGTACACAGGTTGATCTAGGATCAGCCACTTGCGCAGAAACTTCTGGCATGAGTGCAGTTGGTAAACAAATAGACAGAGGTACAGCAACATGCGCTCAGACCTCTGGAATGACTGCGGTTGGTAGATTTACAGTAAGCGCAAGTGCTGCATGTGCTGCTGTATCTGGCTTTGATGCTATCGGCAGACAAATTGACAGAGGATCGGCTACCATATCGCAAAGTAGTAGTTTTTCTGCTATTGGTGGTTTAAAATGGAATGATATAATTGTTCCATCTGATACATGGACAGATCAAACCACAAGTACAACTTGGACAACATTAAGCAATCCAAGCACTCCATGGACAGAACTAGATGAACAAGATGCAGCTTAAAGGATAGAGATTTATGGCAGATACATATACCACTAATTTAAACTTAACCAAACCAGAGGTAGGAGCATCTACCGATACCTGGGGTGGAAAACTAAACGATGACTTAGACGATCTAGATGCGATCTTTAGCTCCACTGGTACATCCGTAGCGATGAATCTAGACGGAGCTGTTATTGATAGCTCTGTCATTGGTGGCACTACTGCTGCTGCGGGATCTTTTACCACTCTTACTGCATCATCCAATGTTTCTTTCGATGGCGGAACTATCAAACTTGATGGTAATTATCCTACTGGCTCTAATAATGTTGCTTTGGGTAATCAGGCTTTAGATAGTGTGATTACTGGCGGTGATAATAATACAGCTATAGGAGATGTAGCACTTACAGCCAATACTACTGGAGATGCTAATACTGCTCTTGGTAGATTTGCTTTATTTTCAAATACTACTGCTTCTTATAATTCAGGAATTGGTTATGGAACTTTATACGCTAATTCAACTGGTGCTAATAATGTTGCAGTAGGTTACTTATCCTTAAATCAAAACACTACAGCAGCAAATAACACCGCAGTCGGCTCTCAAGCACTTTATGCAAACACTACAGGTACTCAGAATGTAGCGGTTGGTTATGCTGCTTTAGATGCTAATACCACAGCATCCGATAACACAGCAGTTGGTTACAATTCTTTAACAGCAAATACCACAGGTACAAGAAATGCTGCGTTTGGAACTTATACATTAACTGCAAATAGTACAGGGAATTACAATACAGCAGTTGGTTGGGCAGCTTTAGATTTAAACACCACAGCATCAAATAACACTGCTGTTGGTTATAACGCACTTGCATCAAACACTACAGGTACAGCTAATGTGGCAGTTGGTACTTATACTCTAGATGCCAATACCACCACATCAAATAATACCGCAGTTGGTTATAATTCCTTGTCAGCAAACACCGCAGACAATAACTCTGCTTTTGGCTATAACGCCTTAGCTTCAAATACAGGTGGAACTCAAAATACAGCGATTGGTGTCAATTGCATGTCAGGTAGTACTACAGCCGATTTAAATACTGCTGTGGGTTATTTAGCCATGAATGGGCTTACTACAGGCGGTTATAATACTGCTGTTGGTAGAGGGGCATTACAGGCAAACACTACAGGTACAGATAATGTTGCTGTGGGAGCTACTGCTCTTGATGCAAATACGACTGGTGCTGTTAATGTTGCAATAGGCTCAAATGCTTTAGGGGCTAACACCACAGCTAATTACAATGTGGCGGTTGGACACGATGCTTTAAAATTAAACACTACAGGTACAAATAATACTGCTATTGGTCAAAATTCACTGTCTGCAAGTACTACAGGTGTTGGAAATACCGCAGTTGGTAAAAGTTCTTTATTGTCTTGTGAAGCATCAAATAATACAGCAGTTGGTTGGCAAGCACTTGATGCTAGTACATCAGGAAGTGATAATGTCGCAGTCGGTTATGATGCTGGTAGCTCTGTAACAACGGCTGCTGCTAATACAATTTTAGGATATTTAGCAGGTTCATATCAAAACGCTCTTACAACAGGTGGAGATAATGTAATTATTGGTGCTTTTGCTAGAAGTTCGTCAGCAACAGTAAGCAACGAAATAGCAATAGGAAGGTATGTATTAGGACAAGGAGCTAATACCGCAACTCTTGGTATAAGTGGTAACGGAGTAAGCATTGCTATTAATGGTTCAACCACTACATGGACAGCACATTCAGACGAAAGGCTTAAAAAGAATATTGAAACTTCTACAGCAGGTTTAGATTTTATAAAAGATTTACGACCTATTACTTATCAATGGAAAAACAAAAACGAAATATCCTCTGAGTTTGTAAATTATTATGATGCCGATTCGGAACAAACAGTACATGGGGATAAAGACCATACTTATCATGGTTTTATTGCTCAAGAAGTTAAGGAAGTTATTGATAATCATCCTGAAATTAAAAACGGACAAAGTATGTGGCGTGAAGGACCTGATGGTATTCAGCATCTAGGAGATTCAGCCTTTATTCCTATGCTTGTAAACGCTGTAAAAGAACTATCCGCTAAGTGCGATAGCTTACAAAGTGAAATTAATATTCTAAAAGGAGAATAAAAAATGGAAATCGAAAGAGATGTAACACAAATTCTATCAGCAGCAGATGATTCTGTTGATTTGATAAATGGTGTAAACGATGGCTCTTGGGATGTAGAAGGTATGGGGCAAAGTGAAATCAACGATATGGTTCAGCGTAATGTTGACCATCTTGAAATCATTTTGGCTTATGAAGAAGTGGTAGCTGACGGATCAGATAAGTCTAGCTACAACTCTGCTATTTCTACAGGTAATAGCTACATTTCTAGCAATAGCTAAGTGAATGGCACTATTCCCAATCACCCCACCAGCAGGCATAGTCAAAAACGGAACTGATTATGCCAACAAAGGCCGTTGGGTTGACGGGGATTTAGTTCGTTTTGAAAATGGCTACCTAAAACCTATAGGTGGCTGGGAAAGATTAAAACCAACCGCATTAGATGGCGCACCCATTGGGATGTACGCCTATAACGATAATAATGGCGGTCAAGTATTAGCAGTTGGCACTAGAGAAAAAGTCTATGTGCTTTACGATGGCACTTGGACAGATATCACTCCTGCTGGTTTTGTTAGTGATGCAGACAACGATCCACTAGGATTTGGTGCATACACTTACGGATCAGAAGATTACGGAGATGCTAGAAGCCAATCTGGATTACCCTTTGACTCAGGTCATTTCTCCTTTGATAACTGGGGCGAGGATTTAATCTTTTGTTTTTCAGGCGATGGTAAGATCTATAAGTGGTCGCCAGATACCGCAGGTGGCACACCAGATACTATTGCAACCGCAGTAACCAATGCACCCACAGGCAACCAGTCAGTCGTAGTAACTAACGAAAGACATTTGGTTGCTATAGGATCAGGCGGAGATCCAAGATTAGTAGCTTGGTCAAACAGAGAAGATAGAACTAACTGGACATCTAAAGCCACTAATACTGCTGGTGATTTACAAGTACCTGTAGGCGGTAGAGCTTTATACGCTATCAAACATCAATCCGATGTAATGATCTTCACAGAAAACGGAATCAACAGAATGTATTACGCTGGCTCACCATTTGTATATGGTATTGCACAGGCTGGACAAAACTGTAAATCCGTTAGCAGAAGATCTGTAGTATCTACTGGTAACTTCTTAGCATGGATGGGTGAAAACGCTTTTTATGTATTTGATGGTGCTGTCAGAGAAATACCATGCGAAGTACACGATTATGTATTTGATAATCTAAACATACCAGGTAAGAAAACTTGTTGGGGTGGACATAACTCTAACTTTAATGAGATATGGTGGGGCTTTCCATCAGGCACATCTCAATACACACCGAATAAATATGTGATTTGGAACTATGCACAAAATGTTTGGTCTATCGGCTCATTAGATAGAGGATGCTGGATTGACCAAGGCACATTTAATTTCCCTATCGCTGGTGATTCTAGTGGTTTTGTTTACCAACACGAATCAGGCACACTCTCAGCATCACCTAACATCAATGGCTCTGTACCATTCTGTCAATCAGGCCCTATAGAAATTGGTAGCGGTGATAGATTAGTGCAAGTCAATCAAATCATTCCAGACGAAGAAGCAAATACTCTGCCAGGAGTAACCATTAGTTTCAAAGGTAAATTCACACCACTAGGTGCAGAAACAGACTTTGGCGACTTTACTTTTGAAAGTGATGGCTATACCGATGCAAGGTTTACAGCTAGACAAATACAAATGAAAGTTACAGGCTCAACTAGCCAAGACTTTCAAGTTGGTAATATAAGAATAGATACCAAGGCTAGAGGTAAAAGATAATGGATTTATCCTCACAAAGACAATATATCCAAAGAGCAGAGAATGTTCACATTAATATTACTTTAGCTAATACCGACTATACTGTTTATACCGCACCATCTGGCGATGACTTTACCTTTTCTATTATTCAGTCATTTTTAGTGTGCGAACATCAAGGACAACAAACCCAAATTGATGTAACCAATACTCATGGATCAGATACTTTTAATTTATTTAATGGCAAAGTAATTAGTGCAAATAGCACTACAGAGCTATTAGAAAGACCAATTATTATTCATCAAGGTGAAATAATTAAAGTACAAGGCAATCACGCTGGTAATTTAGATATCCACATGAGTATCGTAGAATATGGAAAAGGCGACTAATATCGTTGAATTTCCCAAGAAAGATGCCTGGGAAGTAGAATGGGAAAGATGCAAACCTTTGATTGCAGAGGCTATGAAATATCAAGATTCCTATACAATAGACGATATAGAAGATAAAATAAAACATGGAATAGCCTTATTATGGCCAGGAAAAGAAACTGCCGTAGTAACTGAATTTGTTATATTTCCACAAATAAAATCTATAAATATTTTATGCGTTGGTGGAAAGTATGAGGAATTAGAAGAAATGCTTAAATGTATTGAAAGTTACTGTAAAGAAATTGGAATTAAAAGAATTTATGGCGGTGGTCGTAAAGGTTGGTTTAGAAAAGTAAAACATTTAGGCTATAAAAAAGAATATCTAATTAGCAAGGATTTATAGGAGAATATATGCCACAAGCATTACCAGCAATAGGAACATTTTTAGGTGGCGCAGCAGCCGCTAAAATGGCATTTGATCCAAAAACTGGGAAACAAACTGTTTCGCAAACAGTCGATCCAGCACAAATGGCAATGTATGAGGATCTGTATGGCAGAGCCCAAGGAATAGCTGCACAGCCATTTATACCATATACAGGCAAAAGAGTTGCTGGTTTTACGCCAGATCAACTCAGACAATTCCAAGCCACTCGTGGATTGTTTGAAACAGGAATGGGATATGATCCCTTTACTGGTTTACAACAACTAGCAGAGCAACCATTACCTACAGTTGGTCAAGTGCCAACTTTATTGCAAGCAGATATTGCAGCCTATCAATCACCCTACCAACAACAAGTTATAGATCAAACTATGGCTGATATCCAAAGGCAAGCAGATATTGCTAGAGGATTATCGCAAACAAGAGCTATACAAGCAGGAGCTTTTGGTGGCTCAAGATCTGCATTATTAGAACAAGAATCACAAAGACCATTCATAGAACAAATGGCAAGAACATCTGCTGGTTTAAGACAAGCAGGATTTGAGCAAGCACAAAGAGCTGCTGAATCCGATATTGCAAGACAAATGCAAATGGAACAATTTACCCCACAATTCCAACTCCAGGCTCAACAACAAAGAGCTGGTTTGCTTGGCGGTATAAGCGCAGAGCAAATGAGAAGATTGGGATTACTTGGCGGAATAGGAACACAACAGCAAGCACTACAGCAAGCTGCATTAGAAGTCCCATATCAAGAGTTCCAAAGAGCATTGGCTTATGGGCCACAACAACTTGGTTTATTAGCTCAAGGCGTAAGCGCACAACCGCAATCAATTAGCAAAACTACTGGATATCAACCATCAGCACTTGAAGGTATAACCAGTGCATTTAATATCCTTAGTAGTCCATTTATGCAATCTAACTTGCAAAGTTATTTTGGTGGCTCTAGCGGTAGCGGTGGATCTGGCGGTAGTTTTTCAGGGGTAGCAATGTAATGGCAAATGGTTTTGAATCACTAAGACAGCTAGCAGATGTTCTAAATTTAGAAACAGCTAGATTATCTGGCGATCCACAAAGATTGCAGTTAGCTTTAGGTGAAACTCAGGCTAGAAAAGCGCAAGAAATGGATGCTTTGCTTAATCAGCAAATAGACAAGATGAGTTTGCCTGATGTGCAAAAAACATTTTTAAAAGCCATGACTGCTAAAGATAAATACTCTACTATTTTTGGAAGCAAAGACAGAAGAATAGTAAAGGGTGCGGATGGATATAATTATTATGTAAATCCAGACGGATCTTTTCAAAGAGTTTTCCCAGGAATAGAGAAAGAAATAGCATCAAAAGATATAGATATTTTTACTATAGTAAACCCACAAGGCAATCCTGCTGGAAATATCGTTAACCCTACCGAACAAGAAATATCTGATCTCAATAAAAAGGGATATGTTATAGAAAGACTCCCAACTGTTTCTCAAAAAAGAAGTTTTGGGGATGTGGAGTTTTTTGACAAAACTAGACAGGATGTAAAATCAAGATTTACCGCTTATGGCAACTTTACAAATCTTGCAAATAAATTAATTAAAGAAATAGAAGAAAAACCATTGGGTGGTTTAGCTGCTGGATCTGCTGGAGCTTTAGCAGATAGAATTTTAGCTGAAATACAGGGATCAAAAAATATTATAGATAAAGCAAAAGAAACTGGGGCTTATGAAACAGATTTATCCAAATTTCAATCAAAATTTACCGATGCTGGTATAGCAACAGAAAAACAAAAAACCATGACTTTAAATCTTGCGTATCAATTTGCGGCTGCAAAGGGGCAAGAGGGCAGAGGTCTTTCTGATAAAGATTTTGACAACGCTTTAAGGGTTGTTGGATCAGAGGGGAATCCTTTGGTAAGAATTGATGTTTTGCAAAATATTATTGATGATCTTGGATCTGAAGTAACAAATTTCTTTAATACAGAAAAAATTGATTTAGATGTTCAAAGATCTGTAAAACCTGCAGCAGGAATTGATAATTTATTACAAACAATCAACGAATATGAAAAAAGACTTCCAAAAGCATATGAGCCAAGTTTAGATTTTTATAAATCTTATAGTGGAGATGTTCCAACATCTGGAATAAGCGCAGAAACCCAAAAAATACTAAACGAGCTATATCAAATAAATAATCAATAAAATGGCAATTCAAGATGATATAAAAATACTTGAAGAAGGTTTAAAAATAGCCTACGAAAATAATAAAATTGATGAAGCAAAAAAAATAGGCGCAGAAATTATCAAGCTTCAAAAGCAACAAGAAGAAATAGATTTAACAAAACTAGAAAAAGTTGTTCAAGAATCAAAACCAAGCACAGTTGATTATTTAAAAGATGTTGCAAGATCTGCTTTAACTGGAACTTTTAAGGGTTATGCTGGTCTTGCTGGAACTCCTGGTATGTTAGAAAGAGGCCCTTCAGATCTTGCAGGGTATTTTGGCGCAGAAAATTTAAAAAGTTATTTTGATGCGTTAAGCAAAATTAGCCCAAGACGAGGGCCATTGCCAGGTGGTTATACATATCCAACTTACGGAATGTTAAAAGCGGCTGGAGAAACAGTATTGCCATTTTTAAAATACGAACCACAAACTCCACTAGGCGGATATACAGAAGCCTTGACGGAATTTACTGTTGCGCCAACCCTAAGTATTGCAAAAACCCCTAGCGGAAGGATGCAAGGTCTTATCACTGGAGTTGGAACTGGAGCAGTACAAGAATCATTGGAACAAGCTGGTGTAAGTCCTGCTGGACAGGCAGGCGGAGCATTGGCAACGAGTATAGGTTTAAGCCTTCTGACAGCTCCATCAAGGGCTGAAAGAATATTACAAAGGACAATGAAGACTGTTGACCAAGAAGAAATAGATCTAGCTAAACAATTTCAAGAACAAGCCAAAGAACTTGGGATCAATATTACTGCCGCAGAATTAATTGATAATCAAATTTTACAATCTTTGGCTTCTAAGGTTTATGGATCAGAGGGCGGATCTCAAATTATGTATTCATATTTAAAACAACGACCAGAACAAGTTAAAAATGTTGCAAAAGGTTTATTAAATGAGTTATCCGAAAATCCTGATTCTTTAAGAGATTTTTGGAGATCAGTTGGTACAACTGGCGAAAAGGTTGTTAAGGATGCAAAAAAAGCTAGAACCATTGCATCCCAAGAAAGCTACCAAGTTTCAAATAAAGAATTTGTTGATGAAGAATCAGTGTTAAATTTAATTAAAGAGATTGATAGATTAATCGCCGATCCAACATCTCCAATAGTATCAAATACCACTACACTTAAACAATTAAATACTTTAAAACAACAATTAACAAAGAAAAAAGTTACCACAAAAGATGAGCCAGTAATTATTTATGATGCCTCTGGAAAACCATTGACCGAAGCAATAGACACTACACGCATCATACCTGAAACCAATGTCAATAAATTGGATTCAATATTTAAAATATGGCGAGAGCAAGTTAAGGATTCCAGAGCAAACCAAATACCAGATAAAAAATATATAGACAAGCAAGGTCAATTTATATTTTTACCTGAAGGCGGTGGTGGTGTGTTGAATAAATTAGAAGACATCATGCTAACTAATCCGAATTACGCAAAAGCAAAAAAAATCTACTCAGCAGTTAATGATGAACTAACAACACCAGCAATAAACAACATTGAACAATTATCAAAAGGAAAAATACAACCAAGTACAATAAAACAATTTGTTTTGAACAATGAGAAAAATAATGCTGTTGATATAGAAAGGACATATAAACTTTTAAATGCTAAAGATCCCAATGTATTTCCAGGCATTGCTAGAACTTATATTGAAAACATTGTGAATAAAAGATTAGTTAAGAAAAAAACAGGAGAAGATCCTGCCGCTGGATTTAACCTTTATGATGATTTGGTTGGAAATGAGGCGAAGTTAGCAAATTTCAACGCAATGTTAAAAGGAGTTGCAGAAGCTAATAAAGTTAATCCAAATAATCTAATATTGGGTTGGAAAAAATTTAACGATCTTATGGAAAGAACCGCAAAAATAGTAAATGTTAATAATCCAAGTATGCCACCAGATCCAAGATTTATTTCAAAAGATGCTGCCCAATTCGGTGCTTTTATGTGGAGAGTAAAGTTTGCAGGTAAATTTGGAGAGGCTGTTGAAAGAAGAACCAACAGAAAATTAGCAAATATGCTTACAAGCCCAGATTCTGTAAAAGTATTAGAAGAACTTGGAAAATTAAATGTTGGCTCAAGAGATGCTATTAGCAGATCAATATATCTTTTATCTATTAATGGTTTTATTCAATCAGAGCCACAGGAGCAACCCATAGCTCAATAACCCATGTCACATCCAACCCATAGAATAGGTCTATCGGGTGAATATCTGACAGCTTCTATCCTCTCGCTTATTTCAGATAATGTACTACTTACACCCAACGCTGGTTTGGCTGATCTTATATTTGAATACGAAGATACTTTCTACAGAGTACAAGTCAAAAGCAAATCCAAACAAGAAATCCACAAAAAGAATTGGCGGTTTGATCTTCGCAGAGGATCGCATACTAAAGACAGAGAATATAAAAAAGGTCTAATAGATATCTTTGCTTTAGTTTCTTTAGAACACCGCAACATAGTATTTATAAAACCACACACAGAAAATCAAATAACTATTATTGATGAACATATGAAGAATAATGATGCCGTAAGAAACCTGCTAGACATCCTAGATAAAAATTAAAAAATAATCTTTATAAACTATCTATATCAATACAAATTTTATCTTTACTAGCGGTGTGAATACCCACTCTAAGCAAATACTCAGCAACGCTATGAGGATCTTTTTTGTGATCTTTGCAAAAACCTAAAAAGTTTTTAACCAAATCTCTATCCATATAGACAGCCTTTCTACCATTCCTTTCTCTAAGGATTGGATCGTCAAAGTCTGCAAGATTCATACATACCTCTACATATTTTCGTAATAATCAATCAATTTATTCAAATACCACTTAGCCTTTTGTAAGTCCTGGATGTTTGCATCCTTGTACTTATGCCTATGTATATATTTGATAATTGAACCTTCCAGATATGATGGAAACTCTGCGCCTAGTTGTTGTTTGATGTAATCAATACATTCAAGTCCGCCCTCGTTGTAATGGGGTGGGTGGTTAACCATGTCCTTTTTAGCCCCATTCCATTCCTCTGGTTTTGCATTATCAATACTCATTAAAAACTCCCTTTTTTTTAAATAATCTTACCAAAATTAGCAAATATGGTTTATTATAAGCATATCTTGGAAAAATTGGGAACTTTTATGGAAATAAACAATAATAAAACCTTTGATATAAATAACACTATTGACACTGAAACTCTAGCTAAAAGATGGGGTGTAAGTAAAAAGACTATAGACAATAGAAGATCAAGGGGTGATGCACCACCGCATTGGAAAATTACAGGAAAGATATACTTTGATATCAATGATGTAATTGCTTGGGAACAAGCTCGTTATATTTCCAAAGATGCCAAGTAAACACGCTTTATTATCACCATCATCTGCGGACAAATGGACGATCTGCCCAGCTATGCCTAGCGAAGCAGCAAAAGTACCATTTACTGCAAGTGTTCCAGCAGCTACAGGTACATTGATTCACCAGATGTCAGAGATATTAATGAAAGATATGTTAGATGGTGATATATCTTTAGAAGATTATTGGCTAGGTAAAACAGAAGCAATAGAAAACTTTGAGATAGAAATAGATCAAGACATGATTGATTGTGCCAGGATCTATACAGAGTATGTAGAAGAAAGAACAAAAGAATTAAACGGCAGACTATTGATAGAAGAAAAAGTAGAGATACCAGAGATCACACAAAGTTGCTGGGGTACAGCAGACGCAATAATACTGGCCAAAGATAAGATTGCAGTTATAGATTTAAAGTCTGGTAAATGGCAAGTCAGCCCTGAAAACAATAAACAGTTAATGATTTATGCATTAGGTGCATTGACTAGATATGGTAATGCAGATACCGAAATGGAACTAACAATCGTCCAGCCGAGAGGCGTTAAAAGAGAAAGAGCCATAAAGACTTGGCACACATCAGCCGAATACTTGGTTGATTGGGCGTACGATTTTCTGAAACCACGAGCAGATGCTTGTATGGAAGAAAACCCAGAACATGTGTTTGGGGATCACTGTAGATTCTGCAATGGACGCAGCGTCTGCGAAACTTATAAACTTAGAAACGGAGAGAAAAATGTCTAAAGACAAATCTAAAGAAGTAAAAGAAGAATTGACCTTTACCTTTGAGGAAGATGGCAAAGAGTATAAGGTTGATGATCTTAATGATGAGAACAAACTTTTATATAACAAAGTTGTTCTTTTAAATAACCAAAGGAGAGATGCCTTAAACCAAATTGGTAATCTTAACTTTGAAGTCGAGAAACTAGAACTGTTATCACAACACTATAGCAATCTATTAAAAGATGCTGTTGAAGGTGGCGAAGATAAAGTTGAGGTGGTGCAATGAGTCTAGCGGATATCAGAAGTAAAGGTAAACAGAAACCGCCTAGGATTATTCTCTATGGTGGTGCAGGGATTGGTAAAACAACTTTTGCATCTAAGATGCCAAATCCTGTTTTCATTCTTACAGAAGATGGAATGGGAACAATAGAAGCATTTCAAACAGAGCTTCAAAAATCATTTGATGGGGTGCTTGGTTATTTGCAAGATCTATTAGACGAAGATCACGAATATAAAACAGTCGTGGTTGATTCTATTGATTGGTTAGAGCCATTGATCTGGCAAAAAGCATGTGATGAAAATGGTTGGAAATCTATTGAGCAACCTGGTTACGGCAAAGGTTATGTAGAAGTGTTAAAACATTGGCGACAATATTTAGATCTTTTAAATGAACTTAGAGAAAAGAAAAACATGATTACTATTCAAATAGGCCACCATCAAATCAAAAGGTTTGAATCTCCAGAGATTGAGCCTTACGATCGTTATGAGCCTAAACTTCATAGAAAAGCATGTGATCTTGTTATGGAAAATTCAGATTGCGTATTCTTTGCAAATTATAAAATGGGTACTGTTAAAAAACAGGGTAAAGGTGGACTAACTACAAAAGCAGTTGCAGGTGATGCGGTTGTTTATTGCAGAGAAAAACCATCACATCTTGCTAAGAATAGATACGCATTACCAGACTTTTTACCTTTTGAGTGGTCAGAGATTAGAAAGGCCATGATAGGAGAAAAGAAAGATGGCTAGGCTAAACGAGATAGACAGACTAGATCAGTCAATGAACAGAGTAGTTAAAGTCATTAACAAATATGTTGATAGCATTGATGTTAATAACACCCAACTACCTGATGAAACACTATATCGTTTAGTGGTCATTAAACAGGACTGCGGTGATCTTATAGATTACCTCAGAGATTATGAATCTTACGACTTAGGATAAGGAGAGAAAAATGGATCTAAGTAAATATGATTTTGAAAGTGGCGATCTAGGATCACACCTAGAGCCTGGAACATATACATTGGAATATGTTTCAGACGAAGAAATACAAGGCAGAAACGGCTGGGTTGCATTGAAAGTGCAATTTAAGTGCGTTGAACAGCCTTGTCTGGTCTATCACACTTTTACAGTAGAGCATGATACGAGCGAAGCAGCCGTAAGCATTGGTTTACAATCGCTTGCCAATCTTGGAAAAGCTATGGGCTTCGATAAGATCAAGGACACAAGCGAGTTGGTTGGTTCGTCCGTGCGTGCAAATCTGGTAAAAGATGAGAAAGGCTATCTCGTCATTGATGACGGCAAGGGCAAAGGTTGGCAGAAAGCTAAGTCTGCCCCCGTCAAAAAAGAAGAAGCAAAAGATAATGGTGTTTCCCCAGAGGCAGACGAAGAAATACCATTTTAATGCTTTACGGAATGATAGGCCGTCATTATGTGGTATCTGTTGTAAACCCGTTGGCGGTCTATTGTTCTATCGTGATGAAAAGTGGTTTGGTGCGTGCAGTCGTGCGTGCCAGGAAAAATTAAAGGAAGGAAAGACGCTCGAGCAAATGGCACAAATAAGTGAAAAAGGATTGGAACATGCGATCGCTCGTGCGAAGGAAAAATATATTAGCTTGAGTAAAGAGAGTGAAGGCGAAACTATGAAGAAAGCGTTGCATGAATGGCAAGCAGAGCATAGGAGAGCATTGTTTACTTCGCTCGTGCGTGGATATCTTGATTACGCAATCGAACAGGCAAGGAACGGGGTAGATGGATCTAACGAAATATAGCGGTAAAGATGGATTGGTTGTTGATCCATCATTTTTATACAAAAAAAATAAAGGAAATGAGTCTGACCTTATTGCAGAAATGCAATCCATAGGTTTAAATGTTTCTTTTTTAAATACTAGCGGGGAACTCGTCCGAGTACCCGTCACAGCAACACAAGGAATTAGGCCAGATAAAGGAAATGAGAAATCAGGTTGGTATGTTATTAATACTTTTAATGATTACTTATACGCAACTTACGGAAACTGGAGAACGGGGGCGGAATACAAATGGTCATCTGTGGAGATATCTACACTCGATCATGGAGAACGACAAAAGCTACAAGAAGCGTTAGCAAAAGCGAAAGAAGAAGCAGAGAAACAAAAGAAAGAAAGATATGAAGAAGTTGCAGAGGATTGTCAAAAAAGGTTTCAGTCGTATCCAGAAGCGATACACCACGATTATCTCAAGAATAAACAGATCAAAAGTTTTAATCTAAGGACGCACAATAACGCCTTAGTTATCCCTATATATAACCTATCTGGTAAAATACGCTCACTCCAATATATCCAGGCTGACGGGCAAAAAAGGTTTGTTTCTTCTGGCGAAGTCAAAGGAAACATTTTTTTAATCGGGGCGGATTACCGCAGTCTGGATAAGTTGGATACCATTGTCATTACAGAGGGTATGGCTACAGGTGCTAGTATCTATCAAGCAACCAATTTACCTGTGGCGTGCGTATTTTCAGCTAACTTTGGTAAAGATGCCGTTAAAAACATCAGAGATAAAACAGATGCAAGGTTAATTCTTGCGTTTGATAATGATGAAAGCGGTCTAGGTAAGAAGAAAGCAGAAGAAATCGCATCACAAAATTATAAATGTCTTATCCGTTTACCCTCAGTCGTTGGTGATTACAATGATCTAGCCATTTCTAATGGTTTAGATGCAGTCAGATTAGAAATAAATAATCAAGGTCTTGGCATACGACAATTCTCTATAAAGAGAATGGTTGGCGATCCCCCGCCAAGATCTTGGTTAGTTGAAGGATTATTAGAAACATCTAAACCAGGCATACTTGCATCAATAGGTGGCGTAGGTAAATCAATGTTAGCGTTAGATCTTGCGTTAAAGGTGAGTTCTGGGCGTGGTACTTGGCTAGGTAAACCAATAAAGAAACCAGGCAATGTTCTGGTGTTGGCGGCAGAGGACGATAGCAACGAAGTCTTTAGAAGATTAAAGGCCTTAGATCCAGAAAATAAAAGGTATGACACCGAGTATGACACTTATGTCTATACAGTTCCAGATACAGAAAAACCATTAATGTTATTAAAAGATGATAAAAATGGTCTAGCCCTTACACCAGAAGCAGATGAATTGGTAGAAGAATTATCCAGTTTTAATGATGTTTCTTTGGTAATTATTGATCCTATTCAAAGTTTTGTAGCTGCACCTATCACAACGAGCCAAGAAGCTGCTCAGTTGTATTGTCAGTTCTGTGCTGGTATCGCATCAAAGTTTGAAGCGTCCGTACTTTCTTTGCATCATATGGCCAAAAGCGCATTGGCAGTACAAGAGGATCAAATGTCCCTTAGAGCCAGCGTTCGTGGAAGTAGCTCATTGATAGACGGACACAGGTTGTGCCTTACCATTGGTTTATGCGAAGAACAACAGGTTAAAAACATCTGTGCAGAAGAAGGCCTGGAGTACGAAAGAACAAGGGTAGTGACTGCTGGAGTGGTAAAAGCTAATTCATCAGAGGTTGATACTAACCCTATGACACTGATAAGAAGAAATGCCGTCTTAGAGGTGTACGAAAAGAAAGGCATTAATTGGGAATTTTAATATGAAAGTATTAGTAGCGTGTGAGTATAGCGGAATTGTAAGAGATGCTTTTACTGTAAGGGGTTTTGATGCAACTAGTTGTGATATTTTGCCAACCGAAAACAAAGGAAAACATTATCAAGGAAATATATTTGATATTCTTTATGATGGTTGGGATTTAATGATAGCTCATCCACCTTGCACTCACTTAGCAGTAAGCGGTGCTAGATGGTTTAAAGATAAACAAAAAGAGCAAGAAGAAGCATTAGAATTTGTTAAAAAATTATTAGATGCACCGATAAAATATATTGCATTAGAAAATCCTGTTTCAATAATTTCCTCAAAAATAAGAAAACCAAATCAGATAATTCAACCATATCAGTTTGGCCATGAAGCCCAAAAAACTACTTGCCTGTGGACAAAAAATTTACCCAATTTAATACCAACAAATATTGTTGGAAAGGGAGAATTTGTTATATACAAAAGCGGTAAAAGACATCCTAAATGGTATGCAGATGCTTTAGCTTTACCCAAACAAGAAAGAATGAAAGTTAGAAGTAAATTTTGGCCTGGTATTGCAGAAGCTATGGCAGATCAATGGGGAACTTATATTAAAAATATGGAGTTTTAATATGGCACTTAAACTAATATTAGATAGCGAAGATAAACATATTATTCTCTGTGCGTTAGGTGAATACGGCACGAGGATTGATAACAAAAAAAAGAAAACACCAGAAGAAAAGGATATTGTGAAACGATTACCTAACATCATTTCCCAGATAGCCTTTGGGAGAGATGACCAATGAGTGATTTTTTAATGACAAACTTAGTAGTATTTCTTATGGTCTTGGCCATTTATATGTTGTGGTGGCAAGAATGAAAGACGAATGTCCTAACTGTAATGGCTGTGGCACATTACCAACAAACGAAGTTTGCGAATACTGTAATGGCACAGGGAGAGAATAATGATTAATTATTTATGGGGTTGGTTTGACCTGGAACAATTACCAAAAGGAGAAAACAATGAGCAAGGGCAGTAAACCTCGTCCGTACGATAAGTCAAAGTTTGATGAAAATTTTGAGCGGATATTTAACAAAAGAATTAAGATCGAGGGTGGAAATAACACTTCTCCTTCCGAAAAAAACCAAGTGAAAAAGTCGAAATCTACCCTTCAAAAATGATTTTTTTACTTGGTATTTTCACTCTCGATCACCTGTTTAATGCAAAGATACTTTGCAATAGATGCAAAGATACTTGGCGATTAATGCAAAGATACTTTGCATATATCCATAACATAACATATAGAGAATTGCCGTTGGCACGGCAATCTCTCTTATGGGGGTTAAAGTAAATGGATAAGTTCTGGTGGATAGAAGATGCAATACCTGAGAACGAAAGCAAAAGTGGGTGCGTTCGTGCGAGCGTAGTTGCAAAGTATAGAAACTTCAGCAAGATGCGAGTATGTGTGTGGAAGTGGTTTCGCACGCACGCAGGCGATCGTACGCTCTCGCCTGGAAGCAAGCTAACACTCTGGGCAATATGCGAACGCTACAGAGCAGAAACTATGAGCAGTCATGATGCCTATGCGTACTACGCGAAGATGATAGGCCTCAGTAGGAATACAGTAGGTGCGTGCGTGAGTGAGCTTGTGGATAAGAATATCTTGTGGATAGCGTTAGAGAACGAACGGACGCTCGTGCGGAAAGCGAAAGCGGGCGTGCGTAAGCATATTCTGTTAGTGGGTTTGGGTGTAGTGATGATTAAGCAGATGCACGAGAACGAGCGTTCGTAAGGGGGGAGATAAATATATACAATTACCCGTTCCCGTGCGTAAAGAGTTATTTTAACTTATCTATAAAAATCCAGGCGATAATATAAATAAAGGTAAAAAGAATTATAAATGCGGTCGTGCGTATGAGAAATTCAATCATGCGTGTGTCCGAGCGTGCGGGTGATCGCGTGATTTTCAGCGTCCCATAGTTCCGCGTAAGTTCTCCAGGTTTTGTATTCACCTTTAAGGTTGCATTCTTTAATTGCATATCCGTTTTTTAATTGTTGGATAACAATTATAGGATTTCCATTTTCGCGTTTAGCGACACTTTCCCAAATAATATTTCTCATTTTTTTTACTTTATTTTTTCTATGCGGTTTTGTTCAATGTTTTGCAATTCCGCTTGTTCAAAAATCCAATCTTCAAAACCAATTTTTTTAATATCTTTGTATTCTTCTTCGGTAATTTCTATTGGCTCTATATGTAATAAGTATTTTTGCATTATCTCCCCCATATTGTTTTTGGTTTATCAAGCGGTATTGCGTTGATGCTTTCTAACAGTGCCTGTTTAAGCGTGCGTTTATCGTGGCCGTGCGTTTCTAGGATTACAAGATCGTTTAGGCGTGGTTTATATGTCTTGTGGTTGTACGCCTTATAGATTGGGCTGGTGTTGTCCGTGTAGTCGCCCTTGTAATTCCAAGAAACAGCCGTGCCGTTGTAGTCAAAATAAAAGGTGGTGTTAATCATATTCCACCTCGTCAAATTCGATATCGCTTATTTCATTATCGCTTAACTCAATATTATGCTCTTCTCTGAAATGATCTTTAACCATCTCAATGTATTCTTCTTGAGTATCGCATTCTCTGCCCATATCAAAGACGGAGTAAGTTATTACTGCCGTCCATGATTTAGTTTTTGTTTTTGGTTTAGTTATTACGCTCATTATTTTCTCCTTGTACAAAGTAATCCGCGTTATCGTTGGTTATTGCTTGGTATTTGTCTGCAATAGAATTATTGAGTTCTTCTATAACAAAAGGCTCAAGATAGTTTTCCAGAATTGTTATTTGATCTTGAATATGCTCAATATCTTTATGCAATTCTGAAAGATTTATTTCTTCGCTTCTATTTACTGATACATCATCTAATAAACAAGCTATAGAAATGCTTGCCTCTCTTACTGCTTTTAATGCTTTATCCATTAGTTTCTCCCTCTATATCTTCGATAGTATCTCCAGCACAATTTCCGCAAAAATAGCCAGTTAAATCTATATCTGGGTTTTCTTTTTGCCATTCGTGTTGGCGTTCTTCCGTGCAGTCTAGGATTTCCTCTAAATCAAGTAATCCGTAGCCGTCAAAAAGGTTAAAAGATTTTCCGCATACATTGCAATCTCTATGGCTGTCCCATATTAATTCCTTATTCATTAGTTTCCCCCCTCGTTAATGATTTGGTCTTTCTTGCGTTTATCGTCAAAGACTTTAATTTTTTTACCGCTTGGGTAATGTTTAAGAATGTAATTCCAGCCCGCCCTAGTTTCTAGCGTTGGTAAGTCTGTACTTTCTTTGAATAACTGGAAGCGTCTAGCTTCTACTTTGTCTGTGTGTTCTGTCATTTTGTTACCTCTATTACAGTTTTATTTTTATCAAAGTCAAAATAACTTTTAAAAATTGTTTCTTGATGTGGGTTTTCTTTCCATATAGAAATATATTCCTCTGCACATTTTGGAGAGTGTTCAACATAAATCGTTATATTCCCCACAGTTATATATGCACTATGTTTAGATCTTTTATCTATCTTGATACTCATGCTGTCTCCTGTTGTGCTAAAAATTCTTCAATTTCTTTTCTCTCCATTACAAGATAATCTATGACCGCATCATAAATAACATCAAATACTCTATCAGGCATATTCTCGTGACTTAAAGTTCTATAAACCTCGTCAGGATTTCCGTTTAAATCAAATACTTTTATTTTTAATCCTATGGATATATTAGGTTTCTTTGGTCTTGTTCTCATTTTATTTCTCTCCCCGCAGTATTGCGTTAATGTTGCTTGGTTTTATTTCATTCCGTTGCGTTATCTCTAACACTTGAATAAATAAATCTTTTAGGCTCTCGGCCTGAAATTCTTTTTGTTTGGTTTCTCCGTCCGCTTGGTGTCCGTCCGTGTACTCCGTGTAAATTAGTTTGTACTTGGTCATATATGCCCTTAAATGCGTTTATATGCGTTATGCGTAGGGTATGCCGTCCTAGTTAAAGAACGGCTCTCCTGTGCGTTGTGTGTGCGTCTGAGGAACATTTAATTTTCTCCTCTCGTGTATTTAAGTTCTAAATCTTTTAGTGCCTTATAATTCTTTTGGCATTTTAAAGCGTAGGCAATCTTTGCGTTAAATTCTTCTAAACTGTGGGCGGTGATTTTCACACCGCCAATATTAGTTATATAAGTTTTCATTAGAGCGTCCTTAGTTCCTCAAGTTTCGCGAATTGGTTAACCAGGTCTTTAATTGGCATATTAAATATTTTCTCCTGGTATTCTTCGTCCATGTAGCATAAAGCATCATGCAGGGCATCAATCGCAACGCCTAGCTTTTGCGCTCTAGTGCTTGGAATATCAAAGTCATTAATTAACCAGGTATTAAATATCCTTGGTCTAATGTCATAACAGTTAATAATTCCCTTGCGTGTATTAACTCGTACTTGTTTGTACTCTGTTTCTTTTAAGTTTCTGATTATTTCTGGTTTCATGTTTCCCCCTTAGAAATTTTTATTTTTAATTTCATCAACTGCTAGAGATCTCTCCCCGTGATACAGCTTATAAAATAAATTATCTGCTTCTGCCCTATTTAAATCACTAACGGCACAAGTTGTATCTTCCCAATTATTTTCCGCCTCAACAGTAGCCGTATCCAGCTCAATAAAATCCATTAATGCGCTTAACTCTTTTTTATTTAATTTAATATTAACTGTTTTCATTTAGGCCACCTTCTCTAATCTAAAATCAGGCGCGATAATTCCATAACCACCCAAATCACGATACATATTTTTTATATGTTGGTTAGTAAAGTCGATATTAAATTTGAGGGAATAACCTCTAGGGTCTCCATTGATATAAATATTAGCTTTATCTGTTCCTAATACCTCGGAAACCTTGGACAGTATTTTATCTGTTTGGTTATCCCATTCATCACATTGAACAAGACCATTACAGTAATCTGTTGCAAGTCTCCAGGTTTTATTTTCTAACCTGAATAACTTTTTACATAAGGCAACATTATCCATATTGGTTTTGAATATGTTGTTTAAACGCTGGCCGTGTTGGTCAATCGCTTTATACATTTTTTCTTTTTTACTCATTTTATTTATCTCCTGGGCTATGCCCTAAATTACCCAAAACAGAATGGGTATTCCCTATTTTCCATATTTTGAGAAACATATCAACAAAATAATTAAAAAAAATAAAAATAATTTTCCAGGTATAAATTACAATAAATAAGGTAAAGAGCGGAGAAAATGGGAACATCTAAAATACCAGGTAAACCAGGAAGAAAAAAGAAAGATCTTAATAATCCTGAAACATTAGAAAAAATTACAGAATATGCGGCTCAAGGTTTATCGCTTCGGCAGATATGTCGTTGCCTTGGTGTTTCCTGGTCAACATTAGACCGCAATAGAAAGGAATTTCAGGAAATACAGCACGCATTAAAAAAGGGGGAAGCATTAGGAGTATCTAAAGTTGCCCAGGCTCTCATGAATAATGCTCTCTTTGAGAACAATGTCACTGCCCAAATATTCTACTTAAAAAATAGATCGGAAAACTGGGCAGACCGCCAAGAAGTAAATCACAATCTCGACCTAGGCGGAATTCTCACGGACGCACGGCAACGCATAATTGAAGGCACGAGCGAACGGCAAGACGCTCAACGCACGCACGAGCTAACGAATAAGCAAGGCCTAGATATTAGCGAGCTTATAAGCGTTGAGCAGAGCGCACGCACGAGCGCAGAACAAACAAAGAGCGAGGATTAGCCACGCATGAAATATCTTTTCTCCCTTTCTCTCCAAGATTGGCGCGGCTTTTTCTTCGCTCGCTCGCGAACGCACGCACGGCAACGCATACAATGATAGTAAGCACTCACTAACATGAAAGTAAGTACTCACTATCGCTGTAGCCCCCCGTTCATGCGGATGGGCGGGGGCAGAGTACATGGAACTGTTGAAATAAAATTTTATGAAATATCCAATTAAGCAAGAAAAGGAACTAATGACCTCTATCTGGTCAATGAATATAAAAGATGATCCACTAAACTTTGTCAGATTTGTGTTCCCTTGGGGACAAAAGGATACCCCCCTCGAGCATTTTGAAGGGCCAAGGAAGTGGCAAGAAAAAATTTTGAGGGAAATTTCAACGCATATCCAAAGAAATGAAAGTATTGATATGCCTGAGATGTTTAGAATGGCAGTTGCTTCTGGTCGTGGTATTGGTAAGTCTGCTTTAGTTTCATGGTTAATACTTTGGATGCTGTCAACCAGACTAGGATCAACCATAATCGTCACAGCCAACACAGAGCAGCAGCTTAGAAGTAGAACATGGGCTGAGTTAGGAAAGTGGCTAACGCTTTCTATACACTCTCATTGGTTTAACAAGACGGCTACTACCATAAAACCAGCACAATGGTTTGAGAAAGCCCTGATAGAAGATCTAAAGATAGATACTGGTTACTACTATGCACAGGCTCAATTATGGTCTGAGGAGAATCCAGACGCATTTGCGGGTATCCATTCATCTTATGGTGTTTGTTTAATCATGGACGAAGCATCTGGTATACCAGCACCCATATATTCTGTATCGGAAGGTTTCTTCTCCGAACCCACGAAGAATCGTTTTTGGTTTACCTTTTCCAACCCACGCAGGAACACAGGCCCATTTTATGATTCTTTCCATTCCAAAAGATCTTTCTGGAAAACCGAACAAATAGATTCCCGCACGGTCGAAGGAACGGACAAAGACCTGTTCCAAAAAATGATTGAGCAATACGGAGAAGATTCTACTGTCGCACGCGTGGAAGTTATGGGCGAGTTCCCATCTGCGGACGATGACACTGTCATACCAATGGAGTTAATTCGTGCGTCCATGGGGCGTGATGTATCGCTCACCGCGAGCGCACCTATAGTATGGGGCTTGGATGTTGCCCGCTTTGGCGGAGATAATTCTGCTTTGTGCGTACGCCAGGGAAATACTGTTTTTGAACTTATTACTTTTCCAAGCATGGATCTGATGCAACTCTGCGGTGCAGTAAAAAATAGATACGATGACGCTACTGCGCTCGAGCGTCCGAGCGAAATCTTAATTGATGTGATTGGTCTTGGTTCGGGCGTGGTGGACAGACTTGCTGAACAGAATCTTCCCGTGCGTGGGATCAATGTTGCGGAAGCACCAAGCACGAAAAAAAATTATTTGAATCTCCGAGCTGAATTATGGTTTGAGGTAAAAGATTGGTTGGCGAAGCGTGATTGCCGACTTCCTATTGATGACGAGCTTGCCTCGGAACTCGCTTCGCCTTTGTACAAATATACCTCAAGCGGAAAGATAAAAATAGAATCAAAGGATGAAATGCGGAAAAG
>Ga0222719_10000881_pt1 | contig 29994 bp, 29 predicted proteins | sample C33_34DmetaG_FD_165039 | JGI IMG/M metagenome (GOLD analysis project Ga0222719, IMG submission 165039) | Estuarine water microbial communities from San Francisco Bay, California, United States - C33_34D | ecosystem: Environmental > Aquatic > Marine > Unclassified | place: USA: California... | reverse complement strand
AAAACAAAAAGGAAAGTATAATGGGACATACATTACGGGACGATGAACTAGCTATCGTCATACGCCCTAACAACTATGAAGATGAATGGGATGGTGATTGCTCTATAGAGTTAGTTACATCTCAGGATAGCCCAGTACCTAACGTAGTTATGGCACACATCATGAATGTAGCTACTATGATGTCAGCATTCCTTGATGTAGCAGCAGAACATCCTGACGTGTATGACTTAGTAGAAGAGCATCGTAACTATCTTATGGGTATTGACGATGATGAAGAAGAAGAGCTACAAGTTACACGTGAAGGTAATGTATATAGATTAAACACATGGACAAAGACGAAAGGTAACGCATGAAGATAGAGCCAACACTAACAACTATTTCGTTTGACGATGACATTGATCCAGTAAACAAACCTATACATTACAACCAAGCTGGCATTGAATGTATTGAGGCTATCGAAGCTATGACTGAGAACATGTCTAGTACTGTAGCACCACATGCTGCAAACGTATTGAAGTACCTGTGGCGACACGAATACAAGAATGGCTTAGAGGATATTGATAAAGCTATTTGGTATCTCAACAGACTACGTGATCGCTATAAGGAGTTTCATAAATGAATGACAAAGTAGAAATGCCACATGATAAGGTTGGCGCTTTCATTAAAGCTTTCAAAGGATCACTTGACCCACGCTTGTGGGTTAAACTTATTGATGAAGAACTAGAGGAGTACAGGGCTGAGCAGTTTGGTACAGCAGAACACTTGAAGGAACTATGTGATCTACTATATGTATCGACAGGTCTAGCTCTTACAGCACCCGATCATATAGGTATGCTCCTACGTGAAGAGGAACGTGAAGCTACACTTAAACAGCAAGGGCAGGTAAGTCGTGCATTAGAAGGTGGACTAGAGTATTACGGAGAGGCTGTATTTATGGAAGCATTCGCACGTGTGCATAACAGTAACATGTCTAAGCTAGACAGCAACGGCAACCCTATCCTGCGTGAAGATGGCAAGGTTATGAAAGGGCCAAACTATAAGAAGCCCGATCTTACTGATTTACTGGAAAAGGCGGCATGAAGTTTGACATTAAAATGACTATAGATATAGATGAAGAAGACAACATACTTCCTATATCAGAAGATATGTATGAGCAAACCGTGAAGGAACTTATACAGGATGTTGTATACGATATAGATGCAAAGATTAAACAGATAGAGGTGAAAAGAAAATCATGAGCAACTACTTACCGACAGACTACCAATCATTTATTCACAAATCACGTTACGCTAAGTACTTTGATAACTACGGACGTGAGTCATGGGATGATACCGTGACACGTTACTCTACTAACGTCATTGGTGACAAGGTAGATGCAGAGACTAAGCATGACCTAGAGCAAGCTATTGTAGGTCTAGAGATCATGCCATCCATGAGAGCTATGATGACTGCTGGCCCAGCGCTAGAGCGTGACAACACAGCAGGTTACAACTGTTCATACCTACCCGTAGATGACCCTAAGAGCTTCGACGAAGCGATGTACATCCTCCTCTGCGGTACTGGAGTCGGCTTCTCTGTTGAACGTCAATACATATCTAAGCTTCCCGAAGTGCCTGTCCTCTATGACAGTGACACTACTATCGTCGTTAAAGATAGTAAGGAGGGGTGGGCTAAGGCTTTCCGTCAATTGTTAGCTCTCCTTTGGGCTGGTGAAATTCCTAAGTGGGATATTAGTTTGGTACGTCCTGCAGGTGCAAGACTTAAAACGTTTGGCGGCAGAGCATCAGGCCCAGCGCCTTTAGTAGAACTGTTTAACTTTGCTATCACTACATTCAAGAATGCACAAGGACGTAAGTTATCTAGCATAGAATGCCATGACCTAATGTGTTTCATTGGGCAGATCGTTGTGGTAGGTGGTGTTCGTCGTAGTGCTATGATCTCTTTGTCTAACCTAAGTGATGACCGTATGCGCCATGCTAAGTCAGGGCAGTGGTGGGAAACTGCAGCACATCGTGCATTGGCTAACAACAGTGTAGCATACACAGAGAAACCTGACATCGAAACATTTATGCGTGAATGGCTAGCTCTAGTAGAGAGTAAGTCAGGAGAGCGAGGAGTATTTAACCGTGAAGCTTGTGTTAAAATTGCTAAGAAGTATGGGCGGCGTGATCCTAATCAAGAGTTCGGCTGCAACCCGTGCAGTGAAATCAGCTTGCGCCCGTATCAGTTCTGTAACCTTACGGAAGTTGTGGTCAGGGCTACAGACAATGTGGATGACTTGGAGCGAAAGGTACGCCTTGCAACTATCCTTGGAACTATCCAAGCAACATACACAAAATTCCCCTATCTACGTAAAATCTGGCAACGTAACACAGAAGAAGAAAGACTACTAGGTGTAAGTCTAACAGGCATCATGGATAATCCATTACTGACTTCTAAGAACAAAGGATTGGAGAAGACTCTTGAACACTTACGAAATGTCGCAGTTGATACTAATGCTATTTGGGCTGAACGTCTTGGTATCCCTGTATCTACTGCTATCACTTGCGTTAAACCATCTGGGACGGTATCACAATTGGTGGACTCTGCTAGTGGCATCCATGCTCGTCATAACTCTTATTACATTAGGACTGTACGGGGAGATAACAAAGACCCACTTACTCAGTTCATGATTGATCAAGGTATTCCTAATGAGCCTTGTGTGTTTAAAGGTGATACAACTACAGTATTCAGCTTCCCACAAAAAGCACCACCAGGCGCAGTGACTCGTAATGATATGACAGCTATTGAGCAGCTAGAGACATGGCTTACGTATCAGCGTCACTGGTGTGAGCATAAACCATCGGTGACTATCTCAGTTCGTGACCATGAATGGCTAGCTGTAGGTGCGTTTGTGTACGAACACTTTGACGAGATGTCAGGCGTATCATTCCTACCACACAGTGACCATACTTATCAGCAAGCACCTTACCAAGACTGCACGAAGCAAGAGTATAAAGAACTACTTAAGCTAATGCCTGAACGTATTGATTGGTCTAAGCTAAACGAGTACGAGCAGGAAGACAACACTGTAGCTATGCAGACAATGGCTTGCTCTGGTGATAGCTGTGAGATTGTAGACCTAGTATGAACCAGTACGTTGTAGTAGGTAGAGCCGACTGTATGTACTGCAGCAAAGCGGTAGGGCTTATAAGAGATAACGGGGGAGTAGTTAATTACTACTCTCTCAACGATTCCAAGTGGGTGCTTGACTTATTCAAGAAAGCTGATATACGTACAGTACCACAAGTTTGGACAATAGGTGGCGACTACATTGGTGGCTACCAAGAACTAGAGAAACATATAGAAGGAGAATAATATGTTCGCAACAGTAGTATCAATCGTAGTAACGGCCTTTATTGCAATAGGTGTAGCTAATGATGTAGTAGTACCAGCAGGTGCATACGCTTATGAGAAAGGTAAAGAACTAATTATCGGCACAGAAGCAGACTAATAACAAAAAGGGTAGCTGTATAATTTATGGCTACCTTTCATCTTGCACCTAAAAATCCAACGAGGATGTAATGCAACTTAAATTGTTTAACGAAGAACCTAAACAACCAGAACCACAAGGAGATACATATTACTGTCAAGGCTGTAAGAAAGATTTACCTGAAAGAGCTTTTGCTTCTTATGCAATAGCTATATTTAATAGAGAAAAAGGTGTAGCTGGTTTTAGTGCTGGAGGTAAAGCTAAGTGCTGCAGAGCCTGTAGACAAGAGTATGATAAAGGTATACGTGTAGCAAGAAAAGAAGCACCACCAAAACCTACCGTGCCTACACCTTGCGATTGCTGTGGTATTGTAATACAACCTGAAAACATACAACTAGATCATGACCATATAACATATGCTTTTAGAGGTTGGTTATGTAAGTCTTGCAATAGTGGTATAGGTAAGATGGGTGACAACATAGAAGGACTACAAAAAGGAATAGACTATCTAGAAAGGCATGAAAGGAAATAAATGAGTCTAGAGAAAGAAGCACAAGCATTCATCTCTGGGAGACATAAGCAGTTTAGGGCAGGGTTACATGAAGGTGTCAGGAATCTACAGCAATACATAGTGGATAACTTACACAGCACAGAAGAGAAACACGAAGCACTAAAGAACTTAATAGAGGTGCAGATGTGGGCAGAACGAAGTGCATCAATGCATGGTATAAAAAAGTAAAGGGGCCGCTTGGCCCCTCTCTTTTAATCTGCTGCTAGTGCTTCTGCTGCGCCTCTAGCTCTTTGTTGTGAACGCTTCCGTACTAATGCAGCAGCATCTACATAACTGCGATACAAGTTAGTCTCGTATATGTTCTTCTCTTCATCAGTGAAGTCTTCATTTGTTCTTATAAACTCTACTGCATCATCAATAGTCATATCACGTGTCTCGAAGATAGAGCCGATGCTTTGTGAGTAGTATCCACGATCTGCTTTCCAAGCTTCTTCACCATACGCTCTATCTTGGTCAGACATAGCTTCGTACTCACCTCTGATGTAGTACTGGTAGTCACGTCTACGTGATGGCTCTGCTTGAGCATAGCGTAATAGCTGATCTTCTACTACACCACGATACAAAGTCTCTAGAGCATTAAACTGTTTAGGTAGCTCTAAGCGTTTCTGTTCGTCCGTCATGTTGCGGTATGTTTCAGTCTCCATGTACTGCTCCATATCATGAGCCATACGCCCTTGTGCAAACTGTTGGAAGCCTGTCTCTAATAAGCGGTTCTTCTCAGCGTAAGGGTTATACAAGTCTTTAAACGGATCAAGCTGTAGACGTGTTACTTCACGCTCTAATGCATTCTTTGGTGGTCTACCTACAAGTCCAGTAAGCTGTTTATCTAGTGGGTCTAGGATACGTAGTGGTCCATCACCCAAGACATTCATGCGGATAGCATCATACTTAAGGTCATCACCGAATGCATCTTTAGCATAATCATTCTGGAACTGTGTACGTGTAGCTGAAGAGAAGAACTCTAGATACTTCATAACACCGTCACTATCAATGTTAGTATCAAACATTTCGTTAAAGGTGTTAGCCATTTCATCTGTGTTAAAGTCTGGTAGCTGACGTGTTACACGTTGATACAGATTCATAGGAACATTCATGCCGTGGAAGTCTAGCATAGAGAATGTTGGGTCTTCTGTGTTAGGGATGTAAGAACTACGTGGATCAAACTGTCCATAGAAGTCTTTAAACACAGCAAAAGGATATGTTACAGGTATTACTGTATCAGACATAGTTCTGTTAAACTTATCCCAGCCTTTACCATCTAGACCTGACATAACAGCATCAACTAAACCTGTATCAACACGGAACTCAGATGTACCTAATATCTTAGCTAAGTCTGCCCTTACTTCTTTTCCAGGTTTAACAGGCATACCTTCTAATCTACGAGCAAGGTGGTCTGATATGTATGCTTGTGCAGTCAGTGGACCCATAGCTGATTGAGCATCATATGTACGATTATTATTAGGGTCTACTACTTCGTTCCAGCTAGTACCATCGTATATCTTATTCTGATAAACGTTTATTAATCCATACGTACCCATCCAACCAGTGGCAAGTTTACCATATTCTTCATCTGCTACACGTCTACCTGAAACAATACGACGAGCTACAGTAAGTCCTGTGTAGTCCGACACGAACTTAGCTTGTGATGCCAAGTATCGTGGGAATGGAATGGCTAGTGTAAGCCCGTAGTTGTGGATTGTACGGATAGCACTAGCTGCAGCTTTATTCACAGCGCTAGCATCTTTACCACCAAACCTACGCTGGAATGTAAACGCTAGTGATTCATCTAGTGCAGCTTGTAGGATATCATCAGGTAAGTCTTGTGTACGTCCTTTACGCATCATGTCTAGAACGTCAGTGCCTAGCTCTTTATTGCCTAATTGCTTAAGCTGACGGTCAATGCTACCAGCAATCACAGCACGTTTAACTACACGGTCTGACATAGTGTTCAGAACGTTCATAGCTGCGCCTACTTTAGAGAACTTATTAGAGCCTACCACAGCCTGTTCAGCTATAGCTGCATCATAGAATACTTTCTGCATACGCTTAGGTGCGCTCTCGTGTAACATAGTAGTCAAAGCTTCAGCGACATAATTATCAAATGTAAGATACTTGATGTTATCCAATGAGCCTTGTAGTGTTGCACCTGCTGAAGCTTCAGGGTTGTTACGCACAGTACGTACTGCAGCAGTAGTCACCTGATCTATCAAGTCGATACCTGTCATAGCTACAGAGAAGATGTTGTTACGCATAGTTGTAGCTGGTTGAGAAGTCATGAACATACGTCTAGCATTCTCAAGGTCTTTCAGATTGTTGATCACAATAGAAGACATACTTTTCTGTACATCTTTCATGACCTTCATTTCGTCAGACGTAACGGGTGACATCCCTGCCTCAAACAAAGAGTCAACTCTCTTAGCATAAACTTTATCTCTAGCTGTACGAGAGCTACGCAAGATACGAGCAGCGTCTGATACTTCTGATGCATAAGCTACTGATAGTTGTTCACGTGACAGGCTATACTTCTCACGTATATTATCAATGACAGCGAGAGCCTTACCATCGCCACTAGTGATACTATCAGCAATCACTTCAGTGATACGCTTACCTTGCTTGATCATATCATCTGTAACACCTAGCTCTTCTGCTACTTCATAACCTGCAGCAGCGATACGCTGGATAGTGTCTACATCAAAGCCACCGATAAGCCCATCAGGTAAGTCAGCACTAAAGATGTCTTGACGTACAACTTTACCTTCCTCTACCATACGTGGATCAATAGCACGTAGCATATTGTTTGACACGTAGCTTAGTAGAGCTTTACCTTCTGGTGTCTTCTTAGCTTTATCAGACAGCTTCTTAGCTGCCTCTTTTGCGGCGACACGTCTTTCGTTTAGTGCCTCCTCTCCCATCTGACCTGCCTCTACAAGTTTCTTAGATGCACGGTTAGATACAAGCTTCCCAGCGCCGTATAAGGCTACACCTGGTGCAGCACTAAGTGCACCCGACACTGCAGCTTGTCCTAAGCTAATGTCACGCTCTTCACCAATAGACTTACCACCTATCTGACGAATACGTTGATTAGCTAAATCAGTTAAAGCACCGATGCTACCATCTGCAGCAGCAACGATACCAGCTTTCTTAAGGTTATTCATAGCTGCGCCACGTAGCATAGAAGCAGATACAGCCTTACCTGCACCTTTAGCTAACTCAGCACCCGCTTTAATAGCTACAGCACCAGTACCTGCAGTAAACAAACCTGCAGCAGCAGAAGCCATTGTAGTAGGAGATGATAGTACAGCACCTGCATAGTCTTGTATCTTTTCACCACCACGGTCAAACCAACCTTCACCTTTAGCATTATCAAAAGCAAACATCAAACGACTGAAAGCTTCACGTTCTTGTGTTGGCGTAGTTTGATCAGCTAGATAGTAATAGTCTTTATACATAGTGCGTTCATTAACTGATTGGTAACGCATATGCTCAAGGACTTTATCTGTGATGTCAGATGCAGACATATCCTGTAAGTCTTCGTCTGTGTATTCTAAACGATTACTCTTCAGGAATGTTACAGCATCTTTAAGGAAAGCACTATCTGTACGTAAGTCAGACAGCTTCTTGTCCTGCATTGATTCTGCTGTGTAATAGTTATATGGGTCAGCCACAGTGCTAGTCCTTACTGGTTAAGGTTAGTGAGTACAGTTTTGTATATCTTAGCTATTGTGTCTAAATTAGCATCAGATGTCATAGCTGGTATATCTAAGCGGTTAGAGTTTTCATCAAACCACGCAGCTAGAGCATACTTAAACTCTTCTTCGTCTTCCTCTCCTGTCATTCCATCTTCACGTAAGAAAGATATAATATCGCTGTTGTATTCTGTTAAGAAGTCTGTTGTATTTTTTAGCTCTGTAGATGTGTCTTCCTCAACATCACCTTTAAACGCATCACTACCTGCGAACCACATGTCTAGTGGGCGTACAGGTAGACCTGCATCTCTGCGTTCCTCACGAGACATTTCATTCCATTGCTCTTTAGTTACAGATGCCATAGCTTCACGCATACGATCTTTGTTTTCTAGATTACGCTTAGCTACTTCACGTGCACTACCGATAGCTGGTGGCTTCTCTGCTTCAGCTTGTATTTGCTTTAGCTCGTTCTCTAAAGCTTGCTGTACAACAGGATCAGTCTCAGCTTCTATCTTACTCTTTAGTTCTTCTATCTCTTCATCTTCTACTACAGGTGGTGTAGGAGCTACTGAAGCTACATCTGGTTGTTCATCAAGTGTAACAGGACCAGTAGGCAAACCCATGTCATCATCTGTTAGCGCTTCCTCCGTCTGTTCATCAAGTGTAACAGGACCACTAGGTAAACCCATGTCGTCATCAGTTAGTGATTCTCTTGTTGATGTTTTAGGTACAACACCATTGATGATAGCTTGATAATCCTCTGCAGTGAAGCGTCCCTTCTCATTATAGATAGCATTGATAGCTGCGATAGCGTTACCCTTCTCTACGTTAGCCATAAGAGTTTGTATCTCTTGTACTCCTGCAGTACCACCATCAATCTGTGAGAAGATACCTTCTAGTAGATTACGTCTAGCAGCAGGACCAATCAAACCTAGCCCAGCGCCTGAGTTAATAATCTCTAGCTCAAGTTTAGCCATAGACATAGATGCCTCTAGCGCATTGTCACGCATCACAGTCTTATCATCAGATTTAATACCTGTAGTTGTACGGAAGATGTCAGGATCAGAAATGTCTGCACCTGCTAAGCGTGTAGCAATCATGGAATTAAACTTACGCTGTGTTCCATCATAGCTATTCTTATCGTAGTCAATGTCATCAAACACAACATCACGTGTACGTGTAACACCAGGAATAACTTTCTGTTTAGTACCTTGTGTAGCTTGGAAGTATTCTAGGTCAGACACATCATAACCCATAATCTTCATTGCCTCTAGTTGTTTCTCAGCAGACAGCTTAGGGTTATACCCAAGAAACTCACCAAGACTTGCAGCACCTGTACGTGTTTTAGCAGCTTCGCTTTTAGGGTCTTCTTCTTTCTCTAGCATTACGCTTTGTAGACCCATGATCTGTGCAATAGCTTGTTCACGTGTAGTGTTCTCTGGTAGTACAGCTTCAGGCATATCAACAACGTTAATGAAGTCTTGCTTACTTACACCAGAACGTCCTGCTGCAGTACGAGCAGCGTCCTCATTAATGATATTTTGATATAACTTTGTTATGTCTGTACCTTGAGCTAGTGCAACAAACTCTTCATCTGACACATTATAGCGTGTCTTCATGATGTCACCAATCTCAAGAATGTTTTTATATTCTGCTGTAGCTTGTGCATAACGAGGAGCCACAGCTTTAGCTGAAGCAATACCCTGATCAACTAAGTCTTGGATACGCTCTCGTCTATCCTTTAGGTTACTAACAAATGTATTAGCAAAACCTTTAGCGAAACCTGCTGCAAAACTCATATTATTGTCCTCGTGCCATTAGTCCTACAGGCATTTCTTCTGCAGGTGCTTCTTCCATTACTTGTTCTTCTTGTTGTGGCGCTTCTAGCTGTTCTTGTGTTTCCATCATAAGCTTCTCACCTTCGTCAGCTTTCTGAGGTACAATCTTACCAGTTTTCATAGCAAGTTTAGCTTCTAGTTTAGCCTGTCGTTTCTGTCTAGCTTTAGCATCTTTATCATCGTAGTCTGCCATAGACATCTTATACTCTACACCTACAACATCAGCTAGCGATTTAATATGTGCGCTTACAAGAGGCAGCAATAACATCTTAACATCTACAGTGTGCATACCATTCATCACACCCATACCTAACATAGTACCTGCTACTGTCTCAATAGGAATACCTACGTCGAGCATATCTATTACATCATCTACAATCTCTTCATTGCCTAGCTTTTCCATATACATTTCTAGTACATCCATAGGATCAGAGAACTTAGAAGGTTTCTCCCAAGGAGCGTTACCTGGTTCTGCTGTAAGAGACTGACCTGGGATAGGTCCATCAAAAGGAGATAGTGACATTTTTGTTATACCTTATTTAGTGAAACCTGCGCCGAAGTAGAGTCCTACAATGGCTGATACGATATGTGTGTCTAGTGGAGTGATTACAAAGCCTTTAGCCATCTTCCACTGTATTGCTTCTGCTGGACCAAAGAGCCAAGCTAACGGACCACCAGTAGCTTCAGTGTACCCTACATATACGCTGACATCAGGATACCATACAGCGACTAGCTTTGGCAAGACAATAATAGAGAATACAGCAGATAAAGCGATAAGCCTACGTGTCCAAGCAAAGTGTTTGTCATTCTTACCTGCATCACGTGCATCAGCTACAGCACTACGGTTAAACTCTGCACGTTGCATAAGCATCTCGTTCTGCATCTGACGGGCTTTCATAGACTGACCCCAGATAGACATTACACCACCTAGCACAGTGGAGAATAGCATAGTGATTAGTTCTAGGGGTAAGCCAAACATTATTCTTCTTCTTCGTCAGGACGTAACATAGGACGTTGTGATGTGCTACGATCTTCTGATTTATTAAAAGAGTCTAAGTAAGTTGTAGCTGCTGTCCATCTGTCTTTTTTCTTTTTACTTCCAGAGCCAGGATTAACAGCTTTGTGTAAAGAGTTTGCTGTAGGTGTTTTATCAAAGAAACCTTTAATGTCTAAGAAAGCAATAGCAGCAGGTACTGCATACTTAGGGTCATTTACTAGTTCAGGATTCTTAACAAGATCAACACCTATTTTATCACCTACCTTTTTGTACATGCTTTTATGGGTTATGTGAATTAAACCACGGCCTCTGTATTTAACACCACCTTCATATGCGCTATCAAACAGGGCTTTACCAAAACTAAATAGATTTTGACCTGCATTTAATTTAGCTTTATCCGCATCGGATAGCTTTGCTATAGCCTTATCTATTTTACTTTGACTAATATTAGCGTCTTTTGCATTCTTTAAACTATAACCCATGCTTTCAGTTAAACTATCAAAGTTTGTACCAGACTCTAAAGTAAATGCACCTAGAGCAGAAGCAGCATACATATTCTTACCTAAGATACTTACTATCTGTTCTTCTACTGTGTCTTTATTTAAGGTTGTGTTTTCTTTATTTAGGTCTAAAGCTTTTTGTACAACCTCTGTAGGTTTCCCAAGCTGCACCCCATCAGCGACAGACTCAGTAACAACATCAGAAACAGTTTCATCTATACTTTCCTTTAACTCAGGAGACATCAAACCACGAAGTCCTAACTCATTACCTCGTGTGTCAGCATCTAGTTTATATGGTTCAGGCACAAGCATCTCAGGCTGCTCTGGTACACCTTCTATAACAGGCTCTGAATCAGCAGTAGGTACATCCATAAGTTCATCTGGCACAGGTGGTTGAGGTAGTGTAGGTGTAGGCATATTGACTAAACCTTCTAGTACTTCCTTACGTGCCTCTTTTACTTTTTCTTCTGAGTCTGTCCACCAATCAGATATAAACTTTACTATACCGTAAGACTCGTCATCTTTACTTATAGTAGGCTTAGTTAACAAACCTTGTTGCTCAGACTTAGGTAGTTCTGCTTTATACGCCTCTTCCTGAAGAATACGTAGTATCTCTATCGGGTCCGTTGTTTTTGATAATTCTGTTAAACCTGCCATTATACGTTACCTTTAAATAGGAAGAAACTTTTTAAGTAGATAATCTGTAGCTACAGCAGCAATGCTTCCTGCAGCTTCACCTTTAGCTGCTGCTACTTGACCGTTCCTCTGAAGCTCAGCAATCATGTAAGAGTTTTCACGAGTAAGTTCATTATCTGATGTACGCCATGCATAATCTAAAGCATCACGCTCTTGCTGTAGCATATTGTTATACGTAGTCTCAGTATAACCATTAGCTGCAATAGCTGCATCACGGTTAGCTTGGTTCTGTGCAGCGTTATCCATAGTAGTGATAGCTTGTTCCCACTGAGCATTAGCTTGCTCAACTACAAGAGCTTGGGATGCGTTAAACTGATCACGTGCATTCTGTTGTGCTGCATTAAATTGTGAGATAGCATTAGCTTCACCAGCGTTAAACTTCTCCATAGCATTAGCTTGCTCATTGTTAAACTGCTGAATCTGTGTCTGCAAGTTAGAGAAAAACATACCTACTTGATCTTGGCTAGAAGCGTTAAACTGACGTGTAGCATTCTCAGCAGCAGTATCAGACATAAATACACTTGCTAAGCTTTGAGCCTTAAACATAGCAACTTGCTGTTGGTTAGACATGCTAGACATATCAAAGTCTAGGAATGCTTTAGCTTTTTGGATTGCTGCCTGTTGTCTATTGTTAAGGTTAGTCAGATCAAGCTGTGACATAGCTGCAGCATCTGCCATGATCTTAGCATTCTTAGCATCAAGGTTAGCAATGTCTACAGTCTGCGCCATACGTGCATTCTCTAGTGCTACCTGTTGCTCAGCAGTAAAGTTAATCTGTGCTATATCAGCGATACGTGCAGCGTTCTGTACACGTGCTTGGAACTCTTGGTCAAACTCCATGCCAAGGAACTTAGAGCGTTGCTCTGCAGCAAACATAGCAGCTTGTTGGCGGTTACTTAAGTTCTGAGCTTCGAACTGAGCACGTGTCTGTGCATCCATCTGTGCAATAGGTAGTGCAGACTCCATAGCAGCTTGTACGATAGCTTGACCAGCCATACTAGAAGCTGACAAACCTCGTGCAGCCATGCGCTGGGTAGCGGCTCTCATAGCACCAGCAGCCCACGCAGGAGTCTCACCATCCTCGAACTGCTCCATAAGCTGTGTAAGCTGACCTTGTACAGTAGCTTCAGTAGATGGAACACCAGTAGCTGCAGCAAAGTTAGTCTCTGCCTTAGCACGTTCCATGTCTACAGCACCTGTTACTTCCATCTCTGGTGTAACTTCTAGCGCTGGGATAGCTTCTACTCTACGAGCACGATCAATCTGATCTACTGTAAGACCTAACTGTGCTAGCTGTTGCGGGTCCATAGTAGCTGCATCAGCTAATGCTTCTGCGCTAGGCTTACCTGTTACAGCAGTTAGCTTAGACATTACGTTAGCTACTTCTTGTGCAGCTTCAGCAGTAGTCATACCAGCAGCTTCGAACTCTTTAGCTAGAGGTACATCAGCACGTAGCTTAGCAATAGTTTGTTGTGCTTTAACAGCATCCTCTGGTGCTTGACCTACACCTTCAGCAATCATACCAGCTTCACGCTGTGCATCTGATACCTGAACTACATCCTGCTTAGTGACTAGCTCTTCAGGTTTATCTAATGCTGTAGAACGTAGCTCTGTAGTGCTAGGCATACCTACAGTCTCTAGTGCAGTCTGTGCTGTAGATACACCTGCACGAGCTTGTGTTACTTTAACTTGTTGCTGATCAATAAGACCTTGTAGTGTAGCACGTTGTGGATCATCAGCAGCCATGTTAGCAAGCTGATTAGTGTATTGCTGTAGTAGACCTTGCTCTTGTCCTAGCGTCTGTTGTGCAGTGTTTAGATTAGCACGAATAGTCTCAGGGTCTTGTACTGCTGTACCAGCCTGTGTGCGATAGTAGTCTTGATACTGACCTAAGTTCTGCTCATACTGTTGTTGCTGTTGTTGATACCCTTTATAGATGTCACTACCTTTGTAACCTGCTATAGCTTCAGCAATCATTTTTGCATCATTCTCAGCACTTGCAGGGTTACGTACAGTTGACTTTACTGTTTGACCATTATCAAAAGTAATAGTCCAGTTACGTTTACCACCTGTAATAGTGTAATTGCTAGGATCTTCTGGTAAGTCTCCACTAGCTAACAAATTTTGGACACCTGTTTTAAGATGGGCGGTTTGACCTGCAGATGTGTCTTCTAAGTAAGAAGTAACATCAGGAGCTTCTACAGCAGTAGGTAGACCTGCAGTAGGATCATAAGGAGCAGGAGGTTGTACAAGAGTAGGATAAGGTGTAGGAGCAACATCAAACCCACCTGTAGTGTTAGGCTGGTTAGTCATACCACCAACCTGCATAGCTACAGGAGGTTGCATAGGTTGCTGATTAGGCTGAGCATACAAGCGATTATAGTCAAGTGTAGCAGCTTGTTGTTGCATCTGTTGCATAGGAGTAGGAGGAGCCATGTAGCCACCTACTTGCATAGCTGTCTGTGGACCACCTTCTACACGAGCCTTAGCCATCTGTGCATACTTGCCCATCATAGATGCAGCTTTAGGGCTAGACATCATGAACTTATTAATGTCATCCTGTTGCGCTGGGCCTGTGTAGCCCATCTTAGATAACAGTGTTTGTTGTTGTTGCGGTGTGAATCCACCAAAACGTTTAGCCATAATGTTTTACCTTATTTATTCATTGTCATCCATACTGCGCCAGCAATAAACGTTAGTACGGCAACAGTGACTAGTCTTGTTACAGTAGACCACACAGACTTACGAGTATCACGCCATGCTTCTAGTAAGCTACGCATCTCAGTTATATCTTTGTGTGCGTCATCATCTAGCAGTCCAATAGAACGTAAAGCTTCCTTTGCCCCACGTCTTGCTGCACGATCTAGCATAGCTTCTAGTTCATCAGATGTTAGCTTAATGTCCGACATGGCCTAACTCTTACGGTTTAGTAGGCCAATCGTCCTCACTTAGATGAGGCCAGTTAGCATGTGTAGTAATGTCACGTAGTGCTTGACGGTAGGCTGTTTGTTCAGCAGTCATAGTACGATCTGATGTAGCCCACCAATCTGTTTCAGCAATAAGGCTGTCACGTTCATTACGATTACGTTCTGCTGCATCACTGTCAAGACGAGCTTGATAAGCTGCTTCATGTTCTGCTTTAGTAGTTGTAACACCATCTTCTGTGGTGTCACTGAACATGTCAGCTATTTCCCAAGCCTCAACCCAGTTGCCTAAGCTATCCTGTACTACACCATTACGGCGTGCTGTTTGATATGCACCAATGCCCTCTGTAGGTTTAGGTGCACGTAGCACTGGGTCTACGTTAAGTGCGTCATGCACATTATTATTCCATACACGAGGCATGGACATATTTGGGTTGTCACGTCTAAGTTCACCCTGTGTTTTTATTTCGCCTGTTGTGCGATCACGATATTCAGCCATTAGTTGATTCTCCTTTCTGACCTTGAGTTATGCTGCGATTGCGTAGAAAATAAAGGTATGGCCATTGTAGTTAAGGTTTAACCCACCACCATTGCGCACGGTAAAGCCCGAAGAATAAGGACTTAATTCATTGTATGAAGAATTTTCTGCGGCAGTTGTGTTTAGTTCCAAATACGGACTATTACCTGAAATAATACCTCTTTCACTATCGAACAAAAACCAGCTTCCAGCGTGAGAACTTTTCTTAATTAGCACAAATCTGGAACCGCTACTAAAGCCACAGTCAATATTCTGCTCTGTATTACCGTCACCAGTATAACTCCCCACCTTAGACACACCGTCTAACGAAGCAAATAGATAAGCTATACATTTATGTGATGTAGTATATCCACCTGCTGCATTACTGGTTAATCTAATAGACGTATCAGTAAAGTCTCTGTGATATCCTTGTTGTGTTGATGCACCTGTTCCAAAGTCTTGGAAAACATGTCTATCGTTTTCATTAGAACTATCCCAACCTGTTAGGTGATCATGAGCAATAAACCAAGAGCCTGAACCGTAACCACTATCATTTCTGTTTTTTGACCAAACCATTTCTGGTACAACACCAAGATTGTGAGGTATGGTGGTGTTGCCAGTTCCGTCTACATTCCATGTAACTATATCAAAAAAACCTGGCGCACGTTTCCACATAAAACCTATATCATTTGAGTCTACGTTTGTGTATTCGCCATGACCGTTCATGTAATCCCATTCACCAACAACATTAGATTCTAAATCTCTTTTATTTGTATAAATAAAACGTTTACCTCTTAATCTGTCAATAACTCTTTTGTCATTTTGTGTGTCAATGTTATTAGGATATAAAAGAAAATCCGTTACAAAGCCTGAATAAAGTTCTGGTGGTGTGGGTGATGTGCCACCTCTTGTATCAATAGCAAAGACATCATCAACATCTGTTGGAGTTGCCATTGGACCACGGCGTATGGCTATGTAAACGTAAGGGCCACCACCAAAGTAGTTTGTGTTTATATGAAAACCATTTGGTTTTGGGTATAAATAATCAGAGTTACCATTTTCTTCTGCATTACTTTGGTTTGCGTATAATCTTCTTGGATCATGTGATCTAACAAACATACCCCGTATATTGTCGTATATTTGCCAATCCCCTCCAGAATCTGTTCTTTTAATCATTATCCACTGAGGTTCATAACCTAAGTCAACATCAGTAGCTGTACTTGCAGGTACTTTATCACAACGAATAATGTCTTGATCTCCAGTTTCACCAAAAGTACCATCACCATCATGGGAAGCAAAAATGTAGGCAATATAGTTTTTACCATTAGCATTAACATCACCCGAATTACTTAATGTAAAGTTAGTTGCTGTTGGTGCTGTGCTATTCCATTCAGGAGCAGATGGTACTATAGCAACATTAGAGTTTAAACGTAATCTATAATCCTCTGGAGTACTTGCGTGAGTTCCTTTGTGGTAAACAGGCCAATCACTATAATCATTTAAAGATTTAACAATAATACACCCAGGAACACTACCAAGATTATGACTAACAGTACGACCTGCAGTTCCGTTCCCAGTATAACTGACTACATCAAAAAAACCTGAGGCTTTGCGGAATGTCCAAGAAACGTATTCATCAGTACTACTATTGTATATTTGTGCACCACCGTCACCGCCTATACTAAAACCATCTGTTCGTGTAGACCATACAGTACCACCTTCATCAGCTTGTGAAGCTCCAGTATTAGACTCTATCCTATATCTACCACCTCTTTCACTATCAAAAAGTTGATGGTCACTAGTACCATTTCTACGTTTAAACCACGTCATTCCACCTTCAGTGTCCAAGTCTATTCCATTAGAAATAATTTTGGTTGTTCCTGTACCATCATATACATAAGTGCTAAACACATCCTCAACATTCAGGCCACCACCACCTGCTGCAGACATCATTAACTTTTTAATGTTACTCATTCTATGTTATCCTAAGTCTAAACCTGCTGTAAAGCCATACCACGTAGTACCACCATCATGTGTGTAGAACACAAACTGATCTACTGCAGATGCTGTACTTGTAAGTTGAGGTACACCAGAGGCTGCATACTGATCTGCATTAGGCCATATAATAGCACTAGGCCATGTTACAGTATAACCACTAGCACTTGCATCCTGTACAATCTTAAGTGAGAAACCATAAGCTGTACCACTAGAAGGTGGATTGCTAAATGTAAACGTAGTGTTCTCACTTAGTGTATGGCTAAATACGTTACCTGCTTCACAGTCAATCGTAGTTGCGTTACTTGATGATGTTACAGCAGCAAATGTTTCATTGTAAGATGTTACCACAAGTTCGCCATCAATGTCAATATCTCCTGTGTAAGTAGATAGACTATCAAGCTTAGTATCAAGTTGTGTCTGAATGTTTGACGTTACACCGTCTACAAAGTTTAACTCTGCTGTTGTTAAAGTAGCACCATCAAGAATGTTTAACTCTGTATAACTAGCAGTTACATCAAGACCAGCTAAGTTTTCTATCTTAGTATCTAGCGCAGCCTGTAACCCGTCTACGTTAGCAATAGTGTGGTTGTGACTATCATCAGCAATAACTGTAGTGATAGTGATGTTAGCTGAGCCATCAAAGTTAGCTGCACCTGCTACATCACCTGCTAAACTAATAGTACGTGCTGTTGTAAGAGCATCTGCTTGTGCTGCTGTACCTGTAATAGATGCATTAATATTACCTGTAACAGTAAGGTCACCATCTACGTCTGCATTACCTGTGACATTTAAAGTCGCCACATTAGCAGTATCAATAGAGCCTGTATCAATATAAGCAGTGCCATCAATATATGCATTACGCCATTCGCTTCCAACAGCACCAAGATCGTAAGAATCATCAACAGAAGGAATAAGACTTGACGCAACATCTGCATTTACTGTCACCGTATCTGTAGCTGCATTACCTAGTGTAGTATTACCATTAGCAGTAAGGTTACCTGTAAGTGTTGTGTCAGTTGATACTGCTAATGTACCAGTAATAGAAGTAGAACCTAAGTTAACAGAACCTGTAGATGTAATAGAGCCATCAAGATTAAGGTCACCTGCTAGATAAACATCTTTGTATTTCAGGCTAGATGTACCCAAGTCTACTGTATTGTTTGTCTTAGGGCGTAGTACAGTAGTTGTAGCTACAATGTCTTGCGCTGGGCCGATAACCTCAATAGGTGCACCTTCACTAGTAGTGCCATCGTGTGTGTGGCCTGTGCTAGCGTTAAAGGCTGCTTCTACAGCGTTAAACTCGTTGTCTAGATCATCAGCATCAATAACATTACCGTTAGCAATGTTGTTAGCTGTATCTGCTCTTACGTAACCTGTACCCATAAGATTTCCTTACTGTCTGTCATCTGTAGCAAACTCGAAGATTGCTGTGTCTAATAAAAATGAAGCATCAGAACTTTTATCTTCGATGCGGATTGCTACAGTCTCACCTGATCCTACTACTTGATTGATGTAGCTTTGTGTGCGTGGCGCACCAAATACAGCGCTGCCATACTTTGATGTATTATCACTAAATATACCAGCAGAGCCACCTGTTTGTGTTATAGTAAATGTTGGTGGTTGTATGTAACCTGTTTTGTTTTGGTTAAACCTAAGACCTGCATTAATGTTAATAGCACCAAAAGGTTTAATATAGAAGTCTAACTTGTAGAATGTCTTACGTACCTGTGGATCATTGATAGGCATAAAAGGTGATTCATATATAGCATCAATGTTCTCACCGTCTAAGCTAGTACCTGTATCCATGTTATACACATAGCCATCGTTGTTAGCAAATACACGATACTCATCTTCACCAATAAACTGAGAGTCAGCTATGTATACCTTAAACCCTTTTATCTCTGCCCACTGAAAGCCTTGCCCACCCTGGTCAACAAACTTAGTGCCTAACACACCCTTAGCGATCTTAGATTGTTCACCTGCTACATAAGCGAATAAGCGATACTGTGCTTTACCACGAATAACTGTGCTAGCAAAACTTGCTGCGTAGTCCTGTAGTTTAGTTACAGTAGGTCTAATGTTCTTAGATGCAACATCAATACCGAAGTCACCAATGCGATCTGTTGAGCTTAGTGTGCGTAACCCATCAGGACCAAGGAACATAACATCAGCGCCGACCTCTTGGATAGTATCAGCACTTAAGCATCCTAAGTCTTCAGTCACAGCGTTCATTACAAAGTCTGCTGCACTAGAGCCTGTGATACGCATGATCTTATCAAGAGCAAACACGATAAGCTGATCACGAAATACAATCAAACCAGTTATCTCTGATCCGATGCTGATACTTCCTGCACCATTAGCTGGGTCTAGATCATCTGCACTATACGGTGCTGTAAAGACTAGCTCTGTGCCTACACCAAAGAAGAGAGTACTCTTAAACAAACATACGTGGCTAGCACCTTCTACAGCATCATTAGTCGCTGATGTTGTCATGTAAGTTAGTGTGTTTGCTGTACGATCATAGTAAGCAGGGAAGTTAACACCATCAACAAAACAAATCTGATAAGCGTTGTTAAAGTTATAACGAGCTTGTCTAGCTTTAGTAAAACTTGTATTAGGTGCAGTAGCTAGTGATGACCAAGCAGGTGTAGCATCTGTAGCATTAGCTATGTAGTAAACACCACTACGTGCAGCAATTACTTTTTCGTTAGTGTCTTCTTGTATAATGGCTAAAGCTTGTACTGGACCACTACCCGATAAAGCTGCATTAATAAACTTATTATACCCTGCTACCTTACGATAACCACCGTCTAGTGATGGCTCAAAGTTCTGCAGTTGGAATGCTGAACCTACATTGTTGATACCTTGTTGTAGTGGACTGATATTAGTAATCAACCCTCCAGTAAAAGGTACAGGAAATGTTTGCCACTGTGTAGCCATAATTATGAAACTCTTAGACTAGAGGAACTACGAGTAAGAACAGTTGAGCGTACATAGTCATAACGGTTAATGTAAAGACTACGCATGTATTTAATGCCTTGTTCAAACTTACCTTGTGCAATCTGTGATGCTTGTGTGTCAGCACGGAACTGATAAGCGTAGAACATAGCACCGTCCACAATAATATGTTTAAACTCTAAAGGTACACTTGGTACGTCATCATATAACTCAAGCGACACAGGGTTGCGATAATATTCGTAAACTAGCTCATATGCCTTGTCTGGGGTAGGAAGAATAATAAACTCTTGACTTGGTGCACGTACAACGTGGCGTGGAAGAGTCTGCATATCACTATCAGAGTTATACTCGTAATCAACGTAATTGTCAAGGTATTCTTGATAATCCATTGATTTTAGTTTAGTAGTACTTACATTTAATGTAGTATCTTTCTTGATGCGAAAACTGTTCATGTCAATTAGCTTAGCATCTGTAGGATAATCGTAACGTGTTACACCTGCTGTAAGAGTCTCTTCCTCTAAGATGTGATTCCAAGGCCAGTTAGACTCTTCGTGGTTGATATGTCGTAGTGAAGCATTTACAGCATCCTTAGCTGTATTGTAGAAACCTGAAGCTGTAGCAAAGTTAGAACTTGTTAGCTCTACTTCGTTCAGCCTACGGTTAACCTCGTTTACTAGTCCTAGATAGTTATAAGCCATTATTTATTCCTTACACGTAAACGAACCTTGCGCTCCACTACCAAGCCATTCGAGTCAGCTATACGACAATAGAACTGATATAGTATGTTGTTAGAGCCTGAACCTAAACGTGCTGTAGTAACTGTATCAGTGTTAGTAGCAGACACTAACTGAATACCATTAACAAGTTGACCACTAGGGATTAGCTGTGTCTTTACACCATCAGCGTCATCAACATACCAAGTAACACTGCTGATAGTTGCACCACTAAGAAAGCGTGACCAATCAATGCTGTAGTCTAGTATTTCATCAGGGTCTTTGTTAGGCCATTTAAGAGACATTATTATTATTCCTATGCTGCACGTACATACACTGTGTTACCTAGTGTGCTATACTCGCCTATGTAAGCAGTACGATCTCTGCTATAGTTTTGTTTAATTGACTCATAGTCAAACTGTACTGTGTTAATTGTTTCATCACCTACAGTAAACGTACCTTGTACACCTACTGGCAATACTACAGCTTGACAATCTGTTGTAACAGTGTTGCCTGATACTGTACCTGCTACACCTTTACCTGCTAGACTGATGTTAGCATCTGACTCAACTACAACTTCGTCACCATCTACTAGAAGTGAGTCAGTGATAATCTCTAAGCCAAACCCTACAGGTTGGATAGTAGGACCAAACCCAGCGCTTACAGTAAGATAAGCAAGGTTAGCTGCATTTACAATGTCTGTAGAAGCATTTGTACCATCAAAATGTAGTAATGCTAACGTGTCATTATCTACTGTAAAGGCAGAGGTAGGTGGAGTAAAGCCTGTTCCAGTATACTGTGCTACATTAGAAAGTCTTACTTCGTCAATGTAACCATCAAAATCACCAAAACCATTTTTACCTACAGTAAAAGTACCATTGTCTGGGCGGTTAGCACTAGAACTTGATTCCTCTAATGTTCCGTTAATGTATAGTCTATGAACGTTTCCTTCTCGTTCAACCGTAATCATAGTCCAGACATTTGCAGAAACTCTGGTATCAGAAATAAAGAGAGTCGTTGATCCTGCTACAGTACCTTGGACTTGATCTCCAATTAAATAAACACTTAATAGAGAACTTGTACCAGACTGAAATAGTCCTTTATAACCTGTAACGTTGTCAGGTCTAATCCACATATCTACTGTGAAATCACCTGAACTTAAATCAATGTTACTATCAGACTCTACATAATCATCTGTTCCATCTAACAGTAATGATGCAGTGCCAAACTTTTGTTGTGCTGTAGAAAGTTGTGCATCACCCTCTGCTGTAAATGTTGAGAATGAGTTAGAGCTAGTTATATTACCTGTAGCAGATACACCAGTAATAGTAGGTGTAGTACCAACGCCTAAGATAAATGTTAGGCCATCATCTGCTGCACCTGTACCTGCTACACCCGTTGGTGCAACTACTGCTTCTGCTGCCGCTGTTGCACTACCTGCTGCACCGTTAGCTTGTACACCCGTAAGGATAATAGTAGTACGTGAGCTAACGCTAACTCCTGCACCATTGATTACACCTGTACCTGCTACACCTGTAAGGCTAAAGGAAGCATCGGCCTGTTCATAGCTTTCACCAAAGGTAGCTACGGAGAAAGGATTAGTTGAGTAGGCCATGCTTTACTCCTTATGCAGCAGCATCACTTGCGAGTACACCGTACCAGTTAGAACCGCCATCACGTGTATGGAAAACCAAGATGTCAGTCTCACCGCTTGCAGGTGCATCTGGGGCTGTACCACCTGCCCACCTCACTGAGCTAGGCCATGTGACTGTTGAGCCGTTACCTGTTAGCTGTAGGACGAAGCCATTAGACATACCGCTTGTAGCACCGCTGAACGTAAACGTAGTGTTGCCTGACATTGTGAGGCTAAAAGCACCACCACTACTTACATTACAGGTTGGTGATGTGCCTGATAGTGCGTCATAGTCCTCACGCAATGAACCATCATATAAAAACAGACCATCATTGTTAAGCCGCATGAATTCTGAGTTAGCGATATTCCAATGATGCGAAGTGTTGTATTCGTGTCTATACGCCCACGCCGAACCTGCATCTAAGAAGCCAATTTGGTTTGAGTCAGTGGAATAAACAGCACCACGAATAGCGTTGCCGCTTGTTGCCATATTTAGGCGTGATGATGTTTGGTTGCTATACACGTTATAAGCATTATTTGCATAGCTTGCAAAGTGCATCTGGTTTGTTTCGTTATAAAGACCTTCACCAGAGTTATAGTTGCGGAACCAATCATCTGCGTAGATGTTTGTACCCCGTAAGTCTTTGCCAGAGCTAAACCATGTCAAACCATCAAGGTTGTCAGCATCTAAGCCAGAACCAGAGCCGTCTACTGTTTTGATCTTCGTCAATACATCAGATGCAGTGTAGGATGAACTTGCCAACTTAGCATCTAGGGCAGACTGCAATCCATCTACGTTACCTATAATATGGTTATGGCTATCATCAGCAATAGTTGTTGTAAGTGTAGCATTACCAAGGTTAGTAAATGTCGCAGAACCTGTTACGTCACCAGAAAGTGTAAGAGTAGGATCAGATGTAGCAGTAGTTGCAATGCTTACGTTACCAGAGCCATCAAAGTTTACGTTACCTGTAACCGCACCTGTCAGTGCTATATTACGTGCTGTTGTTAATGCAGCAGCAGAAGTAGCTGTACTTGCGTTACCACTAAGAGCAGCAGTAATAGTACCTGCACTGAAGTTACCTGATGCATCACGTGCTACAACTTTAGATGCTGTGTTGTTAGGAGTAGCATCTACGCCAATCGTAAGAGCAGCACCTTCGGAACCTGCAGCACCACCTGTAATGTAGTTGCCTGAAGCTACAGACGTTACATAGTTACCTGTAGTGTCAGTACCTAGTGCTACAGAATCAGCAGCAATAGTAGTTGCAATAGTTGCGTTACCTGTACCGTCTACACCTGTAACACTACCAGTAACATCACCTGTCAGGCTGATAGTACGCCCTGTTTCCCAAGCTGTTGCAGTAGCTGCATTGCCTGTTGTGTCTTGGTTACCTGTAGTGTTAACACCTGGTAGGTTAATACTTGCTGTACCATCAAATGATACACCGCCAATGTTACGAGCAGTCTGTAGGGCGGTAGCTGTAGAAGCATTACCTGTGACTGCACCAGTAACGTTACCTGTGACATCACCTGTTAGGTCTGCTGTTACAGTGTTAAATGTCACATCAGAGCTTGTTTCTACAGCCTGACCAATATTAATGCCTGTACCGTCTACAGTAACACCTGTACCTGCATCAGCAGCAAAGACAGTACCTGTTAGTGTAATACCATTACCTGCACTGTATACAGCAGTAGAGGCTACCTGTGTAAATGTAATATTAGTTGTACCAAAGGTAATAGTATCTTCAGTGTTCATGACATATAGTTCACCTGCACCTGCCGCACCTTCTAGTACAAAGAATGCGTCACCTTTACCAAACGAGTTAGGGTCAGATGGGGCATAGCTATCTGTGTCTGTTGATCGGGTTAGTACCCAGTTAGTGCTTACAGAACCTGTGTTGGTTACAGTGTATACACCGTTCTGTGTAGCATCTGTTTGTTCATAAATAAGTACACGGTCATTAGTGCTTAATGTAACACCATCAATGACTAGTGCAGCTTGTGTGCTGTTGTTAGTAAGTGTAGCACCTACACCTGCTGTACCATTATCGTAATCAGCACTTAGGTTACCTTCACGTTCAACACGTACTGGATCATGATAGTGTAAACCTGCAGCAGCAATCGTGTCTACGTACTCTTTTGTCGCAGCGTGTAGTGCAGACGTAGGGTCTTGATTAAGCTCAAGATCACCGTCAGCATTAAAGAATGCAGCTTTACCTGCAGGTTGTGAAATAAATACTTCAGCTTGTGCAGTAAGGTTAACAGCACTTCCTGAGTTAGAACTTGCTAATACGGTAGTACGAGCTAGGAGAGATGAACCTTCTGTCCACGTGCCTAGCCCGACTTCCCAGTTATTAGTGCTAGGCTCAAAGATACTATAGTAAGTAGTATCACCGTCAGACAAAGCAGCAGCAAAAGTCTGGAAGCCATCTACTGTACCATTCAGGGTAAGAGTACCCGTACCTGTAGTGGTAGTAGTTTGTTTTACTCTGTCTTTAATTACGAGAGCCATAGTCTATGCTCCTATTATGCGATGCGGATAATTGCGTTAGATGCGTCTGCAGTTGGGAACTGGATAGTATAGTCACCATTTGTTGATGTCTGTGTACCACCAAAGTCAATTACTGCAATAGCAGCATTAGAAGCTGACGCATTGTAGATAATACAACCGTCTGCTGAAATAGTAGAAGATGTGAATACTTCGTCATCAATATCTACGATAGCTGTTGTGCCGTCTACAGAGATTGTAACGTTATCTAATAGTTGTCCACCTGCTGTGTAACCTGTACCTGTAGCTTCATCAGAGTTACCTGTTACATCAGAGTAGTTAGTAGTTGCAGCACCATATGTGCCTGTAGGTGTAGCTTTAATTAGTGCAAGATAGATATTGTGGGTATCCAAATCATGAGTACCACCCAATAGTTCCGACTTAAAGCTTGTACACATTGCTGTTGTGATAGCCATTGTTTGGAGTCCTTTTTAAGAGAAAGTAGATGTACTAAAGGGCCAGCCTCTTGACAAGACCAGCCCAATAGTTTATCTAAGATTAAGCAGCGTTGTAGTTCGCTGTGACAATTGCCTCTGGACGCAAGATTTTGCGACCGTATAGGTGCATACCACGAACGATGTCTGCAAAGCTGTCTGGGTCACGGTAGTTCTCAACTTTGTTGATTTGCTCCGCTGAAGCTACTGCTTCGTCTTGACCAGCTACGATAACACCGTAGTTAGCTTCCTGTGCAGTCACGCCTGTTGTACCTGCACCTGTTCCCAAGTATGGAAGGTTATTTGAAACATAAACACGGAAGCCGTGTAGGTTGTTCAATACCAAGCCATTCATTAGGCCAGTGCCGCCGAAATCAGCGTTAAGTACACGTGCGTCTTCGTCTTTTAGCATTTCTACAAATACCGGGTCAAGAACGATCCAACGTCCACGTGAGTCCACGTTAGCTGTATCCATGATACGTGCCATACGTGCAATAACTGTTAGTGGTGACACTGTAGTTGCTGACAATGCTGTTGCGCCTGGAAGACGTGGTGCTAGAGGAATAGACGAACCTGCACCTGCAGTAGCAGAGATTGTCAAGTTTCCGAAGTCTGTAGCATCTAGACGGTTAGCTGCCAAAAGTTCAGCACCGACTTTATCTGCTGCAGAACCATTGGAGGCGGCTGAGTTTGCTTTGTCACCTGAAGCAGTTGTGTTTACTGCCCATGAACCTGCACCACCTGTGTAACCAGATAGGTAACCAAGAACTTCTTCGTCCATTGAATCAGCCATCTTATACGCTGCACGATCAGCAGCCAAAGATGTGAAGTCAACGTGCGAGAACTGCTCTTCGATGTCATCCATTTTGAAAGCAAAGTAGTTAGCTTTGTCGATGGTCAAAGAGAAGTCTTGGTCATCTAGCTTCTCAACAGAAATAGGTGTGTGACGTTGTAAAGAGTTGACTGTTACGTCTGGCTCTTTTTGGATACGAACTGTATCGCCTTGGTTTGCGATCTCTCCGAAGTAGGAGTTGTTCGTGATTGCGTTTGTGACAGCAGTTTTGCGTAGAGCAATCTGTGCCTGTTTGGAATAGATGATTGGGGAAAAGTTCCCGTTAAATCCACCCGATGCGGATGTAATAGCCATAGTTAATTTCTCCTTATAGATATGGCGTGAAAGTAGACACTACATATCCACTAAAGAGGCTCTTCATATTAGGGTAGTCAGCTTAGCGTCAAGGGTGGCCGCCCTATCTGCGCTGGGCCTATACGTTGAGGTAGTTCTTTTTTGTGGCTAGTGCTTAAAAAGCATACACACTTGTATTTGTGTATATACTATAGTTTTACTTATGAATATTCATTTGTCAACTATTTTCTTGACACATCATAAATAAACTTTCCTTGGCGCTGGGCTTCAAATATTTCTTCCATGCGCTTCTCATATTCTTTCATAGACATCTTAGCTACTTGTGATTCACTAAGATACTTAGATGCTTCATCGTGTTCTGGCGTAGTGTTGCGTTTTGTCTTCACTGAGGAAGCAGCTTCTTTGTCACTACTAGATTTTACTTTACCAGTAATACCCTTGTCAACTTTATACAAGTCAATCACACGAGCTACAGACTTAGCATCATCTACATTCTCGTATAGAGCATCTTGTACCCACTTAGGCTGATCTTTAGCCCATTCATGGAATACATCATCTGAGCGAATCTCACCAAAGTCAGGGTGTAGTGCAGCTAGTTCAGCTTCAGCTTTCTCACGCTTAGCTGTGATGCGTAGCTCTTCGATCTCTTTCAGGCGAGTATCTAGTGATGCAGCTTTCTCGTCAGCTTTCTTTGTAGCAATAGCTTCTACGATACCTGCTACGTCTGGATACTTCTTAGCCCAAGCTTCGATCTCTTCGTTTGACTTAGGTAGTACAAGCTCATTCTTAGTAGCAGCTTCTAGTTGTTGCTCTAGCTTTTCTAGCTTAGCAGCTACTTCCTTTTCTTTGTCTTGCATGTGGCGGCGTAGATCACCATAGCGTTGCTTAAAGGTTTTCTCTTCAGCACTTAGGTCTGCATCATCCGCTTCTTGTGCTTCGGCTTTAACTGGCTTTTTCTCTTTTTGTTCAGGTACACTTTCTGCCTGAACTGAGGTGTTCTCAGTGCTTTCGCTATCGGATTCACTATCGGTGGTTTCTTCCTGCGTTTCATCTTCTTGCGCCATGCCAGCTTGTTTCATAAGCTCACGTAGTTCTTCTTCATCACGATTAACTCGTGCCATGTTACGTAAGTGCGATACTGATTGCACTTCTACTTGTTCTACTTCAGCCATTGTTTACTCCTTATGTTGGGGCCAGTCAAGTTATAACTGGGTAGCCTTATAGTTATGTGGATTATATTAGCCTACGCCTAGACCTTCATCATCAGTCCAGCCCATGCTGTTATTCTCTTCTTCGTCATTATTGTTATTAAAAACTGTTGGTTCAGGTGCACCGCTTGGTGTGTAATCTTCAGTACCCCAACCAGAAGCGGCCTTTGCTGCTGCTGTGGCTTCTCTACTTGCTTCGGCTTGAGCTTGTATTGCATCATGCCATTCTTTTGGATCAGCATCAGAGCCTAGAGAGTTAACAAGGTTAGTTGCATCTACCCACTTGCCTGTAGCTTGCTCTGACCATTTTTCATTTGTAGGAACTTCTTTAGGTTTAGTATACTGTTTAGCTTCTTCACCAAAACCAAAAAAGTTCTTAATGCTATCGACTAAACCTAAACTTTCAGTTCTTTTTTCATAGGAAGTTTTCCACTTATCTTTATCTTCTAGAAGTTCTTTCTGTGCTTCTAGCTTAGCTTTTATAATAGGATCATCACTTCCTTCTATTGCAGCATTGATACCTTTTAGTAGATTATTCTTTTCGTACTTCTTAATACCGTAACTAGCAGCTAAACCAGGAAGACCTAACACTGCTGAAGCACCTGCCTGAAGTAAAGGTTGAGAAGAGTAATACGTATTTACTGCACCTTCTACAGATTGTGGATCAGTAAAGTCTATTTCTTTATCTGGTTTTTGTTCTGCAATACGCTGTCGTGCACGTTCTGCTGAAGCTGCATCAAACCCATCATCTTGCGCTACCTGTGGTGCAGCTTGTTCTGTATTAGTAGGTGCATCACCTTCTGTATAACCTGGTGGAATCATACCCATAGGATCACCATTAAAGAATGGGATAGTAATAGTCATACCTGCATCGTTAGTAAAGGTACGATACTCTAGTCCACCTTGGAAGTCTGGACCTGCCATGCCGAACTGTGTTAGGTCAGGCTGCTTGATATACGCTGGATAGTTTAGACCACCTGCTTGGAAGCCCATAAGTCCACCTTGATTAGCCATTACTTGTTGCGGTTCTTCTTGTGGGGCTTGAGCCATGATGACCATAAGCTCTTGATCAGAAATGCCAACGTCACCCGTTTCTTCTTCGATAGGCTCACCGCCAATACGACCATTAGCTTCCATTTCAGCCAAGCCCATCTTAGCTTGTGCACGTAAGTCCTCAAAGAACTTAACACCATAGAAACGTAGAACATCAGCAGGGACAACATATTCACCCTCACTTAACATAGCAGGAATATCATCACGTACTTCTTCAGGTAGAGAACCTGGTGGTACTTCGTTGCCTGACACAGGGTCTATATCTGTACGGCTAGACTTAAATACCGCATCCATTTGTTCATCCATAGCCATACCACCTTCTGCATATCCTGTTCTTTCTGTCAGGAATACCCTATAAGAATCAAGTAAACCTTGTTCTTTTTCTGATATCTTACCTTCAGCTTCTTTATTTGCTAGTACCTCAAACTCAGCTACTAAAGCCTCTAAAAACGTAGCACCCTCTGCAGCCCCTGATTCTCTACTTAAGTCGTATGAAAACTCTCTATCCTTTGTTCCATCAGCTTTAATTATCTCATGTGATGGATTATTAGATAAATATTCATCTTTATACTCTTTATGCTTTAAGACTTCATTTCCAGCTATTGTAAGAGGTACACCTTCTACTCTAGTAATCGGAGAAGTCTTTCTTGATGGATAAGAAAAAGTATTAATTCGCTTAGCTGTCTCTGAATATTTATCGCCCTTTTTATCCCTGAACTCTGCTATGTCATCTAAGCTCGATAGAAACTCTTTATAGTCTTCTAGGCTCTCAAAGTCTGCTTTTTCATCCGCCATTAACTTTATCCCTCAAGTATTTTAGTCTACGCAGTGCACCAATACCACCTTGCGTCTTGTGTATCTCTACTACGTGTTCTGATTGTTCTAAGCGTTTCTGCATAATTCCGATCATCTCATCTAGCTCTTCACAGAATGCGTCCCACTCAGCTTTATTATTTACGAATGCTTTAAGCGACATTACCAGAGAACCCTTCCTCACCTGGTACTGGTGCTACGCCTGTCCCAATAGTACCGCCACCTGCGCCTGTCTGATCCTGTGGTGCTGCCCCTGCTGGAACTGCTGGACCTTCTTGTCCTACT
>Ga0222719_10000879_pt1 | contig 30017 bp, 27 predicted proteins | sample C33_34DmetaG_FD_165039 | JGI IMG/M metagenome (GOLD analysis project Ga0222719, IMG submission 165039) | Estuarine water microbial communities from San Francisco Bay, California, United States - C33_34D | ecosystem: Environmental > Aquatic > Marine > Unclassified | place: USA: California... | reverse complement strand
GCTTCTCTAAATGCATCTGAAAATGAGATAGTACCCATTTCTTTGCGTATATCATCAGAGTATACAGTGGTCTCGATCATTCCGTCATCATCTATGCGTTCTTTCACTAAATGATCTACAGAGTCCTGTATTAGAATGGTTTTATTAAAGATGGTGAATTCAATGTTATCCGAAGTGGATAATTGAAGTAAAAAGAATGAAAATGAGAAGAATATATTTATTAGCATTTAAGCTCCTTTAAGGTTTCCTCAAAATTCATTTCCCATCATAATTACTTTTAAAATTGAATTATGTTCCAATTATATTTACATTTTTTCATATGTTTGAAAAAAAATTAATAAAAAAATTACAAGATAAATTTTTTAATAGAATTAATAAAGATTTTGATAGTGATATATTATTTATTTTTAAAGGTTTCTCTTTCGAATTCTATCTTGAACTTAGTCAACGCATAAATTCTGTAAATGACATAAGTAAATTTTGTAAAAACAACAAACTCGATATATCAAAAATTAATAATAAAAAAACTAGGAGAACCATTTCTAGAAATTTTTTAACAGATTTAAAAGGTTTTAATTTTTGTTCTTTTGAAGAAATATTAGTTTCAGATTTTAAGCTTGAAGATTTGAATTGTGAAATTATTTTTATTTCGAATGATTTTTATCAAACAAGTATAATTAATCCAACAAATGAAATTTTTCCAGATTTTGAGAAAGAAATATCCTCAGAAATAAAAACGATGGATTTTTCAAATGAAGACTTTGATTCAATTTTTAGTTTTTCGCATAAAGATGAAAATGATATAAATCTTTTAGACTACAGGTCATTGATCCTTTCAGATTTAGAAGATTATAAAAATATATTATTTTTTGAATTTATTTATAGTAAATCTTTTTACGATTTCAAATATACATCAAATGACTTAATTAAAATTTCTAATTCTAATCTTAGTGGATACAAAAATATATTATTTTCAGTTTATAATCATAAAAAACCAGAAAATTCAGATTTTTTAATTTCAAAAAATTTTTTAGGAAATCACAAAAATGAGTTAGTTAAAATAGTTCAAATTTTTAGAGAGCTTGGCATTAGCATTAATTTTTACTTGGATTCTTTTAAAGAACAAGAAATTTCTCCAAGAAAAGAATTGTCAAATATCCTTAAAAAACATTGGAATAGTGACAAATTTAGAGATGTAATTTTTTATACAAATCCGGACAAAGGATCAAATAAAACTTTTGCTATTAAACAAGATATTATATGCGAAGATATTATAAATCAATGTGAAAAAGCTCAAAAAAAAGAAAAATTTAATGATATTTTTGTTACTGCTCCTACTGGCGCTGGAAAGTCATTGTTTTTTCAACTTCCTGCAATTTATTTAGCAAAAAAAGATTTGGTAACTATTATAATATCTCCTCTAAAGTCACTTATGTATGATCAGGTTGAAAATCTTATAAATTTAAGAAATGTAAATAATGCAACTTTTTTAAACTCTGATCTATCTCCTATTGAAAGGGAAGATCGAATTGAAGATATTAAAAATGGAGTTTATGATATTGTTTACATGTCGCCTGAGTTGCTTTTGTCGTATAGTATAGATTTTTTTATCGGTGAAAGAAAAATAGGTTTAATGGCTATTGATGAAGCTCACCTTGTTTCGACTTGGGGAAGAGGATTTAGAGTGGATTATTGGTATCTAGGAACTCATTTAAATAAGTTAAAAAAATTTTATAAAGATAAAGACGACAAATCTATGGATTTTCCAATTATTGCACTTACTGCAACAGCGGTCTATGGAGGACATGATGATATTGCATTTGAAACAATATCAAGCCTGAATATGGATCCAGGTTTAAACGGTAAATATATAGGTATAGCTAAAAGAGAAGACATCGAATTTGAACATTATCATTATGAACCTAAAGGTAGCTATAAACAAGAAAAACAGCTAAAGACTGTTAATCATATTAAAAATTTAATAGATACCAATACTAAGTCAATTGCTTACTTTCCTTTCACAACACAAATTAATGATACTATGACTCTCCTTGAAGATGTTGATTATGGTGAAAAGTCTAGACCATTTCATTCGAGATTAGCAAATAAAAACTTTAAAAAAGAGGTTCAAGACGATTTTAAAAATAATAAAATATCTGTAGTATTAGCTTCTAAAGCGTTTGGAATGGGCGTTGACATAAGTGATATCGAACAAGTTTATCATCATGCACCGTCTGGCGGATTAGCGGATTATATTCAAGAGATCGGTAGAGCAGCTAGAGATAAAAATATAATTGGTAAGGCTGTAACCTATTTTAATAATAATGATCTACAGTATAGCAAAGTACTTTTTGGTTTATCATCAATTAAGCAATATCAAATAAAATGGATTTTAAGAAAAATATTAAAACTTTATGACCTTAATGAAAAAGAACCAAACATGTTAGCCAGTACAAATGATTTCTCGCATATCTTTGGTGATCAAAGTAATCAAAATGGGGATATTGAAAATAAAATTCAAAGCTGTCTAATGATGATTGAGAAAGATTTTATTAATAAAAGAGGGTTTCCTGTTGTTTTAGCAAGACCCAAAAGATTATTTGGAACAGTTTTTGCAGAAATTTCAAAAAATACAGAGTCTTTTTTTAAGCAGAAATATAAAAAGTATATAATATTGCTAGAGGATTCAAAGCCAGGAAATAGTACCACAAGCATAGATAGGTTTGGAAGAAAGACTACTATTCAAACTCCTGGATCTTCAAATTCCATATATCTTATAAAGCTTGATAGAATGTGGGAAGAAATAGATGAATTTAGAAAAATTAATTTTGCAACAATGAAGAGGCTTTTCTATCAAAGAGAACTGTTTATAAATAATGATTTCGGTGAAGATGATGACAATCAACCGATTCCAGTACAAAGACTTGAAATAATATTTAACAATGATTTTCTTAGAGATGATATAATCGATGAATTTGATGAAATTTGGGATGTATTATTATCAGTATTTATTTCTTTTCAAGGATCTTATTTTACGAAGACAGACTTTAGAACTAAAGTTGCTCAAGCATTACCTGGTAAAAGTAGAGATTTTTATAAAGGGCTCGAGGAAGTATTAACAATTTTTAAAGTAAGACCAAAAAGTTCTTATCAATGGTCAACGGCAGGAAAAATTTTAGATAATGCTTTTTTAGAAACAAAAAATAATGTCAACGATAGAAAAGTTGGAAAGTTTGGTCAAAATGATACTCAGGTTTTTAGATGCAATAAAAATATTTATAAAACTAAAAATACATTTTCAACATGGTTCAATCTTTTGATTGGCAATCTAGAACATTATGATAATAAAGTTTCTAAATATATAAATATTAACTCTCCAAAAGATAAAATTTTTATACAAATAGCTCAATTGTTAGAATTTTTTGATTTAGCTACATTTGAGGCCAAGGGTGGTACTGATCCTAAAATTTTTATACGTATCAATGATCCAAATAGATTAAGACTTACAGCTTTGGATGATTACTACATTAACGATATAGCTTCAGATGTATATACTAGATTTGAATCATCTACAGACTTAATGACATATTTTTTTGCGTCAAAACTAACTTCCAAAGAAAAATGGGATTTAGTTGAAAATTACTTCCTTGGTAAAGATTTATCGGATAAAATTACCAATTTTTTGAGTAATGAATGAATAAGGTCAATGTTTAAAAGTATCAATTTTTATAAGTACTTAAAAATTAGTAGAAATAAATTTCCAAAAATATTAAATTTAAATATCATCAGGACGGGAGTAATCCCACCAACCGAGCTTAGGCTACGGTGGTTTGTCAAGTGACAGATGAGCAGCAAAGCTGAAACTATCTGAAGTCCTCTGATGAGGGCTTTTTTTATTTCCGTTCTGATACTAACAAAAGGAGGAAATATGAAAATGGTAATTAGTGAATATAAGTTAGTAGGAGGATTAATTGATTCAGATTACAGATCAAAAATTAATAAAGAGTTAATGGAAAAAGGTAAAGCGAAGATTTTGATAGATTACTGGATGGATGGACAAAGTACTCCAGGACACGTAACACCTTTTCCTTTTAAAATCTGTAATAAAGCACTAGCAAAGAGAAATGAATTAATCTATTTAACGCAACGTTATAATGTTAATCAACTTGTACTTAGAATTTGCAGAATTGATGTTGTAATTAAAGGAAGGAGGACTTGCGGGCAAGCTAAATTTTTTGAATTGACTGTAGAAAAACCGTTAAAATTTTAAAAAAAACCAAAATATCTTGATTTTAATTTTTAAAAATGTTTATTTAATAGCGAGATATTTCTGATTTTTATCACCAATTCTCCGCAAAACTTTAATCAAAATTAAACAGGGAAAGGAACGCCTATATATGATGCTACACTTATTTAATCCAAATTCAAAAGAATACAAGAAAATAGAAAAAATTTATAACAACAATACTTGCATGATTTGTAGTCTACCAATGAAGAAGCATAGCATGTATTTTTTTTCATTTGACAAGGAAAAGGCTAAAGATGGAGAAATGCATGAAACATATTGCATTGGATGCAATCATTGTTTTTCCCTTTATGATTCAGATTTTATATTAATAGATATTGATATGAGGAATTACATAGGATATACTATAAGAAATATTGCTTAATATTATATATAGATAATTGCTTCAACACTCTATTCATATTATTATTAGGCGGAATATACTTTATTTGGCCTGAATTAATGAAAGTAGAAGGTTTTTGGTTTAGTTTAATAGCTATTTGGGTATGTTTCTTTGTTTCTTGGGTATTATTTGGTGATATTGCAGATGAAATTGCGGGTGTTAATAAATATAGTGGAGATGACGATTGTGACTAAGAAGCACTCTAAGGCATACATAGATGCTTTTTTACGAATTGAGAAAAATAAATTGAAACTAAATTAATAACTGTTGATAATTTCGCGGATGAATTAAAACAAGTGTCTGTTAAAATTGGCAGTTGAAAAACTAAAAAAAATGAACCTTTAAAGAAAATTTATTTAAATTATTAGCACATGAGTTACAATCATAAACAACAAGAATTATTCAAAAAAGTAGATTACACCATTGAAGACAAAAAAGCATCCAAATTTATTAATGAGTATAAAAAAAATGCTGATTTAGAAAATTTAACTTGTCCTTTTGAAGTTTTTACAATATTGGGATCAAATGCATCAATGGGTTATTCTACACATTCCGCATTTCGATATTTTGGAAAGTTTCCACCGCCGGTTGCTAAAAGATTTATTCAAGATTACCACAAAAAAGAAATGGGACCTGTTGTAGATCCTATGGTTGGAAGTGGAACAACACTTGTTGAATCTTTATTCTTGGGTTGCGATGCTGTTGGATTTGATATTAATCCACTTTCCGTTTTGATATCGAAAGTTAAAACTACCAAATTAGATAGAGTCAAAGCTCTTAAATATTTAGATAGTTTTAGTATTTTTATTAATGATAACAATATTGATAATCATAGAATAAATAAAAATATACCAAATGATAAGTATATTGATCATTGGTTTTTAAAAAAAGTTCAAAATGATCTTGCATTGACTAAGATTTTTATTGAAAGTATAGAAAATGTCAAAATTAAAAATCTTTTCACAGTCTCATTGGCAGGAATTATAAGAGAATGTAGTAATGCAAGCAACAACCTAGGAAGAATGTTTTTAGATCCGAATAAAAAAATACCCAATGTTGAAAAATCAATATATAAAAGAGTAAATAAAATACTTGATGGATTAGATGATTTGCCATTTAAAAACAATATTTTGGTTAAATTGCATGATTCTCAAAAAAAATATAAAACTTCTAAAATTACCAATTTAATCATTTGTCATCCTCCTTACTTTAATCTCTATAAGTATTCTGGTATATATAAATTTGAAATGTTATGGTGTGGATTTGAACCCAAGGAAACTAGATCAAATGAAATTAGAGAATCATTTAAAATTGGAAAGGCTGAAAGAGTGCATTTTTATGTAGATGATTTAATAAAATCTATTAATAATATCTCTGATCTATTAGTTGATAATGGTTTTCTTATGTTTATGATGGGAGATACAACATTAAGAGATAAAAGAATCAATACAACATCACTCTTTTTAAACAAGCTCAAGAAAGTAGATAACAAATTAAAGGTTGAAAAATTTATAATCAGAATACCTAAAAATACTGAAGCTTCATATGCAGCATCAATGAAAAGAGATTCAAATAATATTGGAGTGAAGCTCTATGATCATATAATAATATTTAAAAAAAAGAATGATCGTTAAAAGCCCTATAAAAAAAACATTAGTGGCAGAATCACATCCTAGTTATTACAGGATGCACAAGTATTGGGCAAGAAAACCAGCTAATATTGTTAATGCATATATCAATCATTATACTAAAGAAGGAGATATTGTTTTAGATCCCTTCTTAGGAAGTGGAGTTACAGCGATTGAATCTCTACTTTTAAAAAGAAAAGCTATTGGTTTTGATATTAATCCAATGTCAAAAAAAATTACATGCTCTTCAATATCAAATTTTGATAAAGAAGAGTTGCAAACAACATTTGATTTCATTAGTTCCCAAATTAGAGAAAAAATTAATTCCTTATTTGAGACTGAAATAAACGGATTGAAATTTGTAGCAAGTCATTTTGTATGGGAGCGATATGGAAGTTGCCCGACATGTAAATCTAAAATTTATCTATTTTCTTCTGAAAAGGATGGAAGAAGATATGTTTGTTCAAATTGCAAAGAATTAGTTTCTATTAATTCATCAATGGTATTAGGAGATAGAATGATTGAGGTTTGGTATTACAATAATTCTGGTGATAAAATTATTAAAAAACCTAATACGAAAGATTTAAAGAGATATAAAAAAATTATTAATTGCAATACTAACAGTGCACTAAATAATAATTTTATGTTTGAAAACAAAAGAATTCTTGTTAATAAATCTATGAAAATTGAAGATTTGTTTACAAAAAGAAATTTAATTGCAATTTCAATGATCAAAGACCAAATTGATTTGATAGAAAATAAAAAAATTAAAACAGTTTTTGAATTAGTTTTTTCCTCAAGTATAGCTCAATCAAGTAAATTAATACCCTATAGAAATTCATTGAGCAGTGGAGGCCCCGCGTGGACAGTATCTGGTTTTTGGATCCCAAAAAAACACTTTGAAATTAATGCCTGGAATAATTTTAAAAATAGATTTAATTCAATTTTAAAAGGAAAATATGATTTTTCTCAAAAAGAATGTTTTAGCGAAATAGAAGAAGTTCTTTCTTGGGATGAACTTGAAGGTTCAAATAAATCTGCTTCATTGATAATGGTTAAAGATTCAAAAAATATGAAACCAATTATTCCAAGCAATTCAATAAACTATATTTTTACTGATCCACCATATGGAGATAATGTTCCTTACTTAGAATATAGCGCTATCTGGAACTCATGGTTCAACGATGAAGTTAAATTTGAAGATGAGATAATAATAAGCGATAGTAATGAAAGAGAAAAAGGTTTTGAAGATTACCGCTATGGATTAAATAAAGTTTTTGAAGAATGTTTTAGAGTATTAAAGCCAAAATCTTGGATATCTATTACATTCAATAATAAAAATTTTGAAGTTTGGAATGCATTGATAAAATCAATTGTTTTATCTGGATTAACTATCAAAAATGCAGTTTATCAAATTCCAGCAGTAATTCCCGCTAAAGCACAGCTTTCAAAAGGTGGGAGCAGTGTAGGAGATATTATTATTAATGCTCAAAAAATATCAAGTAATAAAAAAATAAACGAAAAAAAACTCGATTTAGATAAATTTAAATCATTTATTAAAAAACTTTCAAGGAAATGCATATTATATAGAGGAGGGATGGCTACAACAGATCAAATAAATAGATCTATTATAATTAAATTAATTGAAAAGAAAATTTATTATTTTGACAAAATTGACCTTAATTCAATATTGAAAGAAGATCTTTTTTTTGATAAAGGTTTTTGGAAAATTGATAAAGATATTTCTGAAATCAATATAGAGTCACCGTTATTTAAAGAAATTAAAAAGATTGTTATTAATTGTTGGGACAAAGGAATTTATGATAAAAAAAATATTATTAAAGAGGTCTTTAATAATATTAATGGATCAAATGCTCCAGAATTAGGTGATATAATCTTTGTTATAGATAGTACACCCGAGACTGGAAAGACCCTTAATATATTTGATTAGCTTATCTGAAATTTCACTTTTTTTACTACAAAAGATATGTGACTTTGTTTCAAGGCACATATTTTTATCTCTTAGAACTTCTAAGCCGACAACAATTAAATCTTCGCTATCAAAATTATTTAAATACTTACTTTTTACTTCATTAAAAAATTTTTCTACATCTTTAGTTGATGATACTTTTTTTTCAGAACACCACATGAATGTTGGAATTATACAAGATTGAGTATTTTCCCAAGCGCTAGATTTCTTTGAAAATATTTTTTTTAAAATTTGAATTATATTTAAATGTTTAACAATATCATTGTAAAGTTTACTTAAAGTGATTTTTGCTTCACCTAAAAGCAAAACATTGATAGTGTCTATATGTATTACAAAATCTGGCTTTTTTTCGTTAAGAGAGAAATTATAGATAGATTGTTTATTTATTGGATTTTTTATACTTTTCCATTCACCTCCGGTGATATGTGCAAATAATACTGAATTTTTATTTTCTTTTTCAAAAACTGTACACCACTTGTAAACTCCAAAAGATTCTGTAAAGTTAAATTTATACATAAGATAATCTTCCATCTTTATGATTTGTAACAAGAATATTATTGTTGAAAAGAGTATAATCTGCATGATTTACCCAAGATTTACTGCCTTTATTATTTTTTGGTAATAAGTCTTTACCGCTAAATTTACAAGCTAACATTACTGTTTGATATGGAGCCCATAAGAAAATAATAGTTTTTTGTCGAGGATCTAATGATCCGTTAGCTACTGCATAGCTCGCTAACATACCAGAGTAAGGATCTCTTAAAAAATTTGTAACCAAATTATTAGCAATAAACAATATTGCGGGAAAATTATCATTTTTAGTATCAATAATGTTTTTAAATTTATTACAGCTATTTTCAATAGTCTGTCTTAGAGACTTAAATCTTTCATATCTAATCAAACTTTTGTGCATTATTGATGGTGAAGCCTTTCCTTTTGATGTAAAACCATCTTCTATGATCTTTGAATAAAGATCTTCATAAGGTATTTTAAGAATTTCCTCTCCAGCTCTATGAATTATCTTCTGTTTTTCAATATTTTTTTTATGTTCTTCAAACAAGCTTGGTCGACCTCTGCTTGAACCTCTAATTGGAAAATATGCTCTTTTTTTAAATATGTCTTCACTAATATTTTTTGACAGAACAGTTTCTATGTAGCAATTCTTTTTATTGGATTTTACATTTAACTTATTAATTGGAACATTCCAGTTGAAGGGAAGGTTGTCATATTTTTCTTTTGAATCTTTTAAGCAAAGATTAGATAAATATTTTGACCAATCATCTATATATTTATCGTCCCAGTTAGGAAGATTGTAAAATAATGTAGAATTTTTAAGCGATACTTCATTTAACATTATTTTAACTTGGTTTTTAATTATCTCAGAAAAAGTATTTTTATCACCAATATGTTTTAAAATAATAGACCAAAACATAAGTCCAAGTTGATTCGTACCTTCTCCTGATAATTTGTTATCAGGATCGGACTTTGATCCAAAATAAAAAACTGTAACCGGAACTTTATAGGCAGCAATAAGACATAATGCTGTGATAGGAACCCATAAGTTTGGCCTTCTAGCAACTCTATCGGATGTTTTAATTGCAAATGCAGGCAATAAATAAGAAAAAGGAACATTATTTTTAGCGAATGCAACCATTCTTTCTGCTCTTTGTTGAGATTGATTTCCCGTCATTGTTGCACTAGAATCTTCATTAGCAAATAACATTCTATCTAAGTTTCTATCATATAAAACATGATCAACTTTCCCTTCAGAAAGTACATCTGAAATTGATTTTGGTAGATGATTCCAAAACTTATAACCACCAAAGCCAATGATGGTGATAACTTGGTTATTTTTTGAAATTACTAACTTTGGAATAAATCCTTGTAAATCACTTAAAACTGCCTTCCATTTATTTGAAGTTGATCTTAATACTATATCTTCCAAAAGCCATCTAGCTTCAAATTGATTGTCAGCCCATAATTCTAACTCTATTTTATTTGTCACTATAAAACTTAGACATTATATTCTATAAATTACAAAATAATTAAATTTACGCATAATATATATTATGTATAATTAAGTAACTATGAGATATACACTAGGCAAAACAACAAGAATATTACTACTTTCCTACCTCAGTCTTTTAACGCTCGCTGCATTTTTTTATGGTGGTGGTAATTATGTCGAGAAACAAACACCCTATTATAACTTTTTTAAAAATTTTATAAGTGATCTTGGACGCACAACTAGTCATTCTGGTGATGATAACAGTATTTCTACTATTCTTTTCTCAATTGGTATGTTTGTTCAACTTGTTGCAGTATTGATATACTTAGTAAAAGCTGCAGATTTTTTTACATCGGAATATCCAAAAATTAGTTTATTGGCAAAATTATCTGCTGTTTTTGGGTCAATAAGCCTACTTGGGGTAGTTTTAACACCAGCTGATGTTCCGTCACTATATACTTTGCATATTTTCTTTGCAAATTCAGTGTTTAACGGCGCTTTAGTAACCTTGGGTATATATTCATATCTTTTTTACTCAAAAGGTCTTAAAAACGTTACTTATGCCCTTTTTATTTGTTCGATAGTAATTTTAGGATATATTATCTTTCTTGAGGTCGGGCCAGCTCCATGGAAATCTATAGAATCGCTTACTATGCATGCGACATATCAAAAAATTGCTGTTTTAAGCTTAGTTGGTACTGTATGGGTTATGTCTAGGGGTACTGACTTACTTGACGACAAAGTTTAGCAATCTATTTGGAACATAAATAGTTTTAACAATTGATCCGTCAGAAGTAAACTTTTCAACATTCTCAAGAGAAAGCGCCTTGTCAACAACAACTTTTTCGGTTGAATCTTTGGCAATTTCAATATTAGCTCTAAGTTTACCATTGACTTGAACTGCTATTGTAACCTCATCAAGCTGTATTTTTGATTCATCGTAAAGAGGCCAATCTTGATATGTTACAGAATCTTTGTTTCCTAGCATATGCCATAGCTCTTCAGACAAGTGCGGTACAAATGGACTAATAATAATAACAAGTTCTATGATTAATTTTTTAGAGATAGAATCGCATTTCTGAAGATGATTACAATAAATCATTAGTTGCGATACCGCAGTATTAAAATGAAGGTTTTCAATATCTTCACCAATCTTTTTAATTGTTTGATGATGCAAAAATAATGTCTCTTTATTGGAAGCTTTATCATCGCATATTCTTGAAGATAATAAACCATTATCATCGATTACTATTGACCATAGTTTCTTAACAAACCTGTAACATCCTTGAAGACCTTTTGTGCTCCATGGTTTAGATTTATTTAATGGACCCATAAACATCTCATATAGCCTCATTGCATCAGCGCCATATTCTTCAATAATATCTTCAGGATTTATAACATTTCCTCGAGATTTACTCATTTTTGTACCATCATTACCTTGTATCATACCTTGATTAAAAAGTTTTTTGAACGGTTCTCTAGTAGATACTAATCCTAAGTCATGTAATACATGATGCCAAAATCTTGCATACAATAAATGAAGTACAGCGTGCTCTTGCCCACCAATGTATAAATCAACAGGCATCCAATATTTTTCATTCTCTTTTTCCCATGCATTATTTGCATTATTTGGATCTGTGAACCTTAAATAATACCAACAAGAACCAGCCCATTGTGGCATAGTATTAGTCTCTCTAAGTCCAATAATATTATCATTTTCATCTTTTACTTCAACCCAATTTTTAATAGTAGATAATGGAGACTTTCCATCGTCTGACGGTTTATAATTATCTACTTCCGGCAACATAACTGGAAGATCTTTTTCATTGATTGGTTCAATATTTTGACCTTTATGAATTAACGGAAATGGTTCTCCCCAATATCTTTGCCTAGAAAACAACCAATCCCTTAACTTGTAATTCACAGTAGATTTACCAATCTTCTTTTTTTCAATATATTCTATAGCTGTAGTAATCGCTTTGTCGACAGTTAACCCATCCATAGATAATGTATTATCGTTATTTGAGTTGATAATCCTAGCCTTCCCTTTAGCTGTAAATGCTGCTTTACTAACATCTCCACCTTCGACTACCTCTTTGATTGGCAAATTGTATTTTGTTGCAAACTCCCAATCTCGTTCATCATGACCAGGGACTGCCATAATTGCACCGGTTCCATAACTTATTAGTACATAATCTGCTATCCAGATTTCAATCTTTTCTTGGCTCAAAGGATTTACTGCATAACTACCCGTAAACACACCTGTCTTATCTTTATTAACCTCTGTCCTATCAAAGTCAGACTTTTTAGCTGATTCGTTGATATAAGCATCAACTTGAGCTCTTTTTTCGTCGGTAACTAAAGAGTTGATTAAAGTATGTTCAGGAGCAAGAACCATATAAGTAGCTCCAAATAATGTATCAGGTCTTGTGGTATAAACATTTATGAAATCTTCGGAGTTTTTAACATTAAAACTAAGCTCTACTCCTTCAGATCTTCCAATCCAGTTTTTTTGAAGCTCTTTTATATTTTCAGGCCAATCTAAATCGTCTAAACCTTCTAGTAATGATTCAGCATAATCTGTAATTTTTAAAACCCATTGTTTCATAGGCAGGCGAACCACTGGATGACCACCAATGTCTGATTTTCCATTTACTACTTCTTCATTAGCCAGAACAGCCTTTAATTCTGGACACCAATTAACAGCAACTTCCTGCTCATGCGCTAACCCTTTATTGAAAAGTTGTAAGAAAATCCATTGAGTCCACTTATAATATTCAGGATCAGTTGTATTGATTTCTTTCGACCAATCATATGAAAAACCTAATCGATTGATTTGTCTTTTAAAATTTGTCACATTTTCATGTGTAGTAATCTTAGGATGAGTACCAGTTTTTATTGCATATTGCTCTGCAGGAAGACCAAATGCGTCCCATCCCATAGGATGCAACACATTAAACCCCTTCATTCGCTTGTAACGCGCTACAATGTCTGTAGCTACATATCCTAAAGCGTGACCTACATGCAGTCCAGCGCCGGAGGGATAAGGAAACATATCTAGAACATAGTATTTTGGTTTATCACTAGACCTATCTTCAGATTTAAATGTTTGATTATCAGACCAGGATTTTTGCCATTTACCCTCAATAGATTTATGATTATAGCTCAATTTTAATAAAAGTTCTTGATTTGTTTCATCCAATCAAGAATTATTGCATTTACATCAATAGGTTGATTGTTAGTTGAGCCATAGCCACTGCTATTAGATAGAGAAGAATTACCAAAAGCATTTGTCATAGGACCGTCATATTCATCATCTGCTAACACTTGATTAGCTTGAAACTTGGCTAATACTTTCTTAGTTTTTGGATTTCTGAAAATAATGAAAGATGATTTTGGATCTGCTGTTGAACCGTAATATGGATCAAATGTAAAATCTTCAAAATTTATTTCCACCTCCATGTCTCCATTTGTTTCAGGAGGAAGAATTTCAAATCCAAGTTTTACTAGCTCAGACTGAATTGATTGAATATGTTCAACCATAAACGGATCTTGAATGTAATCATTTATAAACTCTTCAATTTTATTTGTTTGACTTAGCTTGACTTTCTTTCTTCTAAATTGTCCCTGCAAATCTGTAGTAAAAACAAACAAGAGCATAGCAGCTAATAGGTATATATATTTTTGTATTTTCATAGGTTTCTCCGTTAGATAGCGCATCCGTCTATTCCTCTTTTTTTATAATAATCTTGGTGATAATCTTCAGCATCATAAAACTCTGAAATAGCCTCAATTTCTGTAACTACTTTAGATGAAAATTTTCCAGACTCATTCAAAGCATCAATTTTGTTTTCAATAATTTTTTTTTCTTCGTTATTTGAAAAATAAGCTGCCGAACGATACTGAGTACCAACATCAGGTCCTTGTCTATTCATGGTTGTTGGATCGTGAAGTTGAAAAAATGTATCCAGCAATGTTTCAAATGATACCACTTGCGGGTTATACTCTACCTCTACGGCTTCAGCATGACCTGTTAATCCAGTACAAACTAGCTCATAAGAAGGATTTTTAACCTTTCCACCTATATAACCAACTGTTGTTGTCTTAACACCCTCCATCTGCTGAAATGTTGACTCCACACCCCAAAAACATCCTGCAGCAAAAACTGCTTTTTTATTCTCTGTATCATTAGCCATAGTTAACCCCATTAGCGTAAAAAATATTGTTAAAAATATTTTATTCATTATCATAAACATAATATAAATAAGCTCCAATAATACTCATTGGTAATGATACAATTGCTCCAATTATTGGAATTAGAAATGAAGCTAAAAATATACCTATACCAACAAATACTGTGTTTAAAATACGCACAATTAATTTAGCTTGATAAAACTTCTTTTAATTATTCGCACTTTCATAGCAAAAATTAAGTATAAAATTACATCTTTTATAATAAAAAAGCCTTTCAATTGCTGAGAGGCTTTGGTGGCTACCATAAATAAGCTCTTACTCTTAGTTCCTATTTAAAATATTTAATATATGTTTAAGTTCATTTTTTATTTCTTTTAGCGCTGAAATCTGGGTACTTGATAATGTATTATCAACAATTGGTATTAAAGATCTATTTTTAAGCTCTTCAACTGCTCCTTTAATGGTGAACTTCTTATCATAAAGTAACTTCTTAATATCAAGTATTACTTCAATATCTTGCTTTTTATAGGTTCTATTCCCTGCCTTATTTTTGGTTGGTTTTAATGAAGGAAACTCTGACTCCCAATACCTTAATACGTAAGGCTTTAATTTGGTTATTTCGCTTACTTCTTTTATACTGTAGTATAACTTTGTATTTGATTCAAGCATTGTGTTAATAATATATAAAAAAAATACTTAAAGTGATACTTTAATATAGATATCCAGATGAATTAAACAGATTCAGGGGTAGTAAAACTCAAGGAATGAGCTTCAGCAACTTCAAGATTTGTAAGCTTACCTTTATAGGTATTTAATGCCATTAATAGCTTATCATCATTAAATAGGCCATGTAGTCCAGAATTAGCAAATTTTAATATAAATGGCTTAGTAGCTTCATTTAATGCGTTTGTAGCTGTATAAGGAACTGCTGATGGTATATTCTTCACGCAATAATGGATAATACTATCTACTTCATAGGTAGGTTCGCCATGCGTTGTTGGTTTAGAAGTCTCAAAACATCCACCCTGATCTACAGAAACATCAGAAAGTATAGATTTAGGCTCCATTAAGCTAAGCATATCTTTAGTAATTACTGTCGGAGGTTTTCCGCCTGGTGTTAATACAGCACCCACTACAATATCAATCATTGGGAGTAAATTCTTTATAACTTTTTCAGAGGATTCTGCAACATTAACAGCTGGATATTGACTTTTAATATTATTGAGCAATTCATTATTTACATCTATTACAGTTGTACTAGCTCCTAATCCTAAACTCATTTGCATTGCATTGATTCCTACAATACCTGCACCGATTATTAAAACATTAGCCGGTTCTGCAAGACTTGTTCCAGCAATCAACTTTCCTTTTCCACCATTATTTTTCTTGAGCAGCTCTATACTATCCAATAAAGATAGTCGACCTGCAATCTCACTCATAGGCTTTAGCATTGGAGTTTGATTATTCACTACTACCGTTTCATAAGCTAAGCCGGTAACGTTGCATTCGAGGAGCTTTTCCGTAAGTTCTTTAGATGAGCTTAAATGCAAATAGGTAAAAATAACCTTATTAGTAAGCATTTCGACTTCTTCTAAAGAAGGTTCTTTAACCTTAACAACCATTTCTGACCTATCAAAAACTTCAGGTGCACTATTTACAATAGTACACCCAATGTTTGAATAATCTTCGTCAGAATAACCGCTATCTACTCCTGCACCAGACTGAACAAATAGTTCATGAGAATTCTGAAGCAACATTTTAGCAGTTTCAGGATTAACAGAAACTCGATATTCTTGAGAAATTATTTCTTTTGGAATACCTATTTTCATATCAATACTTTTATTTCTCTGGTTTATCGGTAAGAAGCTTAATACTAAAGTTTAAACGACCTTGTTTATCAATTTCGAATAACTTTATTTTCACTTCATCGCCAACTGATAATACATCTTCAACTTTATTTACACGTTCCCATGCAAGTTGTGATATATGAACCAGCCCTTCTCTACCAGGAGCAAATTCAACAAAAGCTCCAAAGTCTAGAAGTTTAGTTACTTTACCATCAAAAACCGTTCCAACCTCAGGATCTAAGACAACAGCTTTAATTTGCGTAATAGCATTATCTAGCTTGGCTTTATCTTCAGCAGATACACTAACTGTTCCATCGTCATCTATGTTAATAACACATTCAGCGCCTTCTTGAAGAGCTTTAATGTTTTTACCACCTGGTCCAATTAAGGCACCAATTTTATCCTTAGGAATCTGAAAAGATTCAATTTGAGGTGCATGCGGTGATAGCGCATTAGGCTTATCAATTGCTTTATTCATTTCATCTAGAATATGCAATCTACCTTCATTTGCTTGTTCAAGCGCATTTGATAAAACATCCATTGGCAATCCTGGCACCTTTAAGTCTAATTGTATTGCACTGATTCCGTCTTTCGTACCAGCAACCTTAAAGTCCATATCCCCTAAGAAGTCCTCTGTACCTAAAATATCACTTAAAACAGCGTAGTTATCGCCATCCATGATTAAACCCATAGCAATACCAGCTACATGCTCTTTAATAGGCACTCCTGCGTTCATCATTGCCAATGAGCCACCACAAACTGATGCCATTGAGGACGAACCATTTGATTCGGTGATTTCCGATACAATACGTACTGTATAAGGAAATTCTTCCGATGAAGGAAGGATTGGCTTTAGCGATCTTTCAGCTAAGTGACCATGACCGATTTCTCTTCTATTGGTAAAACCTATTCTACCAGTCTCTCCCACACAATATGGAGGGAAATTGTAGTGCAATAAGAATGATTTTTTATAATCACTAGCCATCGAGTCTATAATTTGCTCATCTCTACTAGAACCCAGAGTTAAAGCTGCAATAGCTTGTGTCTCTCCTCTTGTAAACAAGGCAGATCCATGAACGCGAGGTAATAAAGATGGAACAATACTAATTTGTCTAACATCTGCTAATCCTCTGCCATCCACTCGAACTTTCTTATCTAAAATGCTTTTTCTAACTGCATCTTTAAACATTGCTTTTATATAACCTTTAACTTCAGGATATAATTGCTCATCTTCTTTGTAAGATTCTGAAGCTTCTTTAGCAATTTCATTAAATGCGTCATCCATTGCTTGCTTTGAATCCATATCAAGCAATTTTTGAATTTTATCTGAATAAAGCTCTTCTAAAGAGTTAGTGATATCTTCAGTTATAACTGCAGTGTCAACTATCTCATAAGAATTATCAAAATGTTCTGAAAATTCCATCTGAAGATCTACGATGTCATTAATACCGTCCATCGCAACATCTAAGGCTTCTAAGATTGTTTTTTCTGGAACAAAATTAGATCCACCTTCAATCATACATATTTTATCTTTCTTACCCGTAACCATTAGATCTAAATCTGATGATTCCATCTGCTCGTTGGTTGGATTTAAAATATACTCTCCATCAATTAATCCAACTTTTACAGATGCAATTGGTCCATCAAATGGAACTGGTGATAATAACAACGCTGCGGAAGCGCCAATAGCTGCTACCACATCTGGTGTATTTACACCGTCATAAGACATTGTTGTTAACATAATTTGTAATTCGTTTCTATAATTTTTAGGAATTAGAGGTCTAATTGGTCTATCAGTTAGACGTGAAGTTAAAACTTCAGCATCTGTTGGTTTCGCCTCTCTTTTAAAAAAACCTCCGGGAATTTTTCCACCCGCATAATGTTTTTCTCTATATTCAACCTGCATTGGAAGAAAGTCAATTCCTTCTCTTGGTTCAGCAGAACAACATACTGTTGCAAGGATTGCTGTTTCTCCATATGTAATAAATACGGATCCACCTGCTTGTCTTGCTATTTGTCCTGATTCTATTCGAAGCGGTCTTCCCGCTATATTCTTTTCTACTTTTATCATTTTCTTCTTTATCTTCCTCTTATCGATAGCTTTTTAATTAATTCATCGAAACTATCTAGTTTAGTTTTTCTTAAATATTTCAATAGCTTCTTTCGCTGAGACACTAACTTAACTAAACCATGTTTTGAATGAACATCTTTCTTGTGCATTTTGACATGTTCTGTCAAAGATCTAATTCGATCAGTTAAAAGCGTAATTTGAGCTTCGCTACTACCGACATCTTTTGCATCAAGATTTGCGTCTTGAAGAAGTGTACTTGTTTCTTTACTATATTTCATATTTCTCCTTAAAAGCATCTACCAGTTTAGTACATACTTCTTTATCTTTTTCAATTTGTTTGATTAATAACTCTTTATTATCAAACTTTATTTCATCTCGAATTTTATCTAAAAATTCGATATAAAAATTCTTATCGTATAGATTGCCGAATTTATCAGATAAAATGTGAACTTCCATAACAAATTTTTTTTCATTAAATGTGGGTCTAACACCTGCATTTGTTATCCCAAAATAAGTTTCTCCGTCTAAAAAAACTCTTGAAAGGTATACCCCAGTACTTGGTAGGAGTTGATTTTCAAATGTTGGGATAAAATTTGCGGTAGGATAATTCAGCTTTTTTCCACGATTTGAACCTGAAACTATCAGCGCTTCAAATCCATAAAACTTACCCAATAAATCATATACCTTATCGGAATTTCCATCATTTACTAATGTTCTAATTATACTGCTTGATATCGTTTTTCCGTTATGCTCTCTCATTGCTGGAGTATGTAATTGGATATCATTTTTACTACAAAATGATTTCAAAAATTCAAAGTCACCTTCCTTATTATGTCCAAAAAAATGGTTTATACCAACGGATATAAGTTGAGGATGAAATAGTCCTTTTAAAATTTTGTTAGCAAAATCTGTTGCTGTCATCAATGAAAATTCTTTTGTAAAAGGTATTACTAATACTTTATCGATTCCAATATCATTCAAAGTTGACAGTTTTGCCTCTAAACTCTGTAGATTTACCGGAGAAGAATCATCAGACAGTACGTAAAAAGGATTAGGATAAAATGTTATCAAGCAAGATGGGACATTTCTTTTTTTACCTTCATCAACTATAAAAGAAAGTACATCTTGATGGCCTTTATGAATACCATCATAGTTTCCTACAGTAATTACAGAGCTTGAAAGCTCTTTCATTTTATCTAAAGATGTTATGACTTCCATGCTTCCTCAAAACTTTCAACAGTCAATGATTCAGACAAGCTATATTCTCCAACGCTCAACCTTGTCAAACTTATTAAGTGTCCTACAGTTCCTAGATATTTTGCAATATCCTCTGCTAAAACTCTGATATAGGTCCCTGAAGAGCACTCTACAATTACTTTAAGATTATTATCATCAATAACTTCAATCTTTAAGTTTCTTATAGTAACAAGTTTTGGATTGGTTTTAATAGATATATTTTTTCTTGCAAGCTTATAAAGACGAACTCCGTCAATTTTTCTCGCTGAGAACATAGGAGTTCTTTGCAGTAACTCTCCAACAAATGAATTAGCACATTGATCTAACATAGTAGATGTAATTACAGGAATTTTCTCCTCCGCAACAACTGTTCCGGTTAAATCCATAGAATCGGTTTGTATACCAAGCCTTATGACACCTTCATATGTCTTATCATATTGAATAATACTTGATAATTTCTTAGTTGATTTTCCAACACCTAAGACAAGAACTCCGTCAGCAAATGGATCCAATGTGCCTGAGTGACCAACTTTTTCTTTAGTAATATATTTTATTTTTTTTACTATAGAAAAGGAGGAAAAGTCTTTTGGCTTATAAATATTGTATATCATTTTAATCTATCTCTTTTATAAGCTTATCAATTTTTTCAAACTGTTCGAATGAATCATCATAAAAGAATTTTAATGTGGGCGTTGATCTTAAATTTAATGTTGCTGATAAATATTTTCTAAAAACAGGAACTAGCAAATTCAACTCTTTATTGATTATCTCGATTTTTTTTGTAGGGTTAATGATGCTGTAATACAAGTTTGCATGCTTTAAATCTGCAGTCATTTTAACTGATGAAAATGTTATAAAGCCGTACTTTCTTAAGTCCATCTCTCGAGTTAAGATATGATTAATGGTTTTTAAAACTTGTTGTGATACTCTTTCTGATCTAGAAAATGGTTTATTATTCAACTGTCTGCTAATGTTCTCTTTATTTCGTTTATTTTATATGCAACAATTCTGTCACCTTCAAAATACTTCTTAACTCCTTCAACAGAGATACCACACTCCATACCTGAGTCAACTGATGCAACATCATCTTTAAATCGCTTTAGAGACGTTATAGAGCCCTTAGAAACCAACTCTTCTTCTTCTCTTATTAATCTCACAAAGCTATCGCGGGTAATTTTACCAGATTCCACTTGCGAACCAGCAATAAATCCAATTTTTGGAATCTTGAATGATTCTTTAACTACTGCCACACCAATAACTTCTTCTACCATATCAGGTTTTAATAATCCTTCAACAGCCATCTTCACGTCTTCTACGATTTGATAAATAATACTATAAGCTCTAATTTCAACATTATTTTGACTAGCTAATAATTTTGTATTGGATGGTACCTGAACACCAAAACCGATAATTATTGCTTGGGAAGCTTGAGCGAGTAGTACATCAGATTCTGTTACATTACCGACGCCCTTATGGACGATATCAACACCGACCTCATCATTATTTATTTTTTCTATACTTTGAATTAAGGCTTCAATGGACCCGTCTGCGTCAGCTTTAATAATAATATTCAAATTATTAATATCACCCTCTTTAATCTGAGCTGAAATACTATCTAAAGATGTCTTTTGAACCATTTGTAAATCAATTTCTCTTTTAATTCTTTGACGTTCATTAGCAATCTTCTTTAAATCGGATTCATTTTCAACTTCTGCAAAAATATCTCCAGCTTGAGGCACTTGATCAAAACCTAAGATTTGAACAGGATCGGAAGGTTTTGCCTCTTTAATCCTTTCATTTCTTTCGTTCATAATTGCCCTGACTTTTCCAGGATGGTTATTGCAAATAAAAGGAGTACCTATTTTTAAAGTTCCTTTTTGAATTAATACAGTTGCAACTGGTCCTAAACCTTTATCTAACTTCGAGTCTATCACAATTCCCTTACAATCGATCTCTTCGTTCGCCTTTAAGTCTAATACTTCTGCTTCAAGTAAAATTGCTTCCATTAAGGCATCTATTCCTTCGCCGGTGATTGCCGACGTGTTAACGGATTGTATTTTACCACCCCACTCTTCAACTAAAACATTTTTTTCAGATAATTCTCTTTTAACAATATCAGGATTTGCTCCTTGTTTATCAATTTTATTGATGGCAACTACAATCGGAACTTCAGCTGCTTTTGCATGATTGATAGCTTCTATTGTTTGAGGCATAACGCTGTCGTCTGCTGCAACAACCAGAATTACAATATCGGTTGATTGTGCTCCTCTAGCTCTCATCGCCGTAAAAGCTTCGTGTCCAGGAGTATCTAAGAAAGTGATTTTATTTTCATTATGCATAACCTGATATGCTCCAACTCTCTGTGTAATACCACCAGATTCACCTGCAGCCACTTTAGTTTCTCTAATATAATCTAATATAGATGTTTTACCATGATCTACATGACCCATGATAGTTACAACCGGAGCTCTTTCAATAGCATTTGTTAGCTCTTCATCGGAGTGAGCAGTTACAAATAAGTCATCAACTACTTCTTCATATTTTTTTAACTCGACATCATATTCACCAGCAATAAGCTCAATTACATCCCATTCTAGTCTCTGATTTACCGTTGCAAGAATCCCCATTTGTAGACACTTTCCGATAACTTCACTGGTACCTACATCTAAAACCTTAGCAATTTCATCAATAGTAGCGTACTCTGCTAACTCCACAATTCTAACTTGATCGCTATCTACAGCTTTTGAATCTTTTTTAAGTTTTTTATATGATTTTTTCTTTGGTCCAGAGTCAATTGAGGCCAATGTTTTCTTTAATCTCTTAACTGCAGAATTATCTTTTTTTATTTCATCTTTATGCTTTTTAGCTTTTTTTGTTTCAACCTTCGCAGGTTCTCTTAATGAAATTTTACGTAATTTTTTCTTTGGTTTTGCCTCTACAGTAGCTTTCTCTTTCTTCTCACTTGTTTTAGATGATGTATCATCTTTTAACTCTGCCTTCTTTTTTTCAGCTTCACGCTGTTCTTGAACAGAAAGAATTTGGAACTTCTTAACTGACTTAGTCTTCATAACTACTTTTGAATCATGAATTTCTTTTCTGACCTGCTCTTTTCTATCTCTTTCAGCTGATTGTCGATCTTTAGCAAACTCTGTGTAAACAATTTGCTGAGTTTTTCCGTCAATTGGAGACATATGACTTGATACTGAAATATCTTTAGATTTTAAGAAATCTAAAATATCAGTGTGTGATATATTAAGCTCTTTAGCGAGCTGAAATATTCTAATAGAATCAGCCATTAACTATGCTTCCTCTTTACCTTCATCAGAAACCTTTTCAGGAGCATCTTCATTATCTTTGTCTGTTGTTAAATCTTCTTCAGGTTGATTTTTCACATCCTCGTCCGATGAAACACTTTCTTCTACTGTCTCTATTGAAACTTCATCTGAAACACTATCTGCTGCCTCATCTTCGGCATCTGACTCTTTATTATGAGTCTTATTAATAAAGTTATTTACCGCATCGTTAACTGCGCCGATCTCTTCAGCTGAAAGTTCAACTTCATCTGATAGAATATACTTTTTAGCATTTAAATAATCTGCAACTGATGTAATACTTGCTACTTCAACTAATTTATCGCTTACAGATTTTTCAACACCCTCTAAGGATTCTAAAGTAGTTTTTTGATTAATAAGAACTTCATCATATTCAGCTTTAGTATAAGCATCAATTGTGTAACCAGTTAATTTTGAAGCAAGGTTTATATTAACTCCGCTTCTTCCAACTGCATTTTCAAGTCCGCCTTCTTCAAATATCGCAACACAATATTTTCTATCATCATCTATATATAAATCCATAGGTTTTGCAGGAGATAAAGCTCTTGTTATGAAAACTTCTGATTTATCAGTATAGTTTACAATATCAATTTTTTCATTGTTTAATTCTCTTACAACAGATTGAATTCTACTACCTCGCATACCTACACATGCACCAACAGCATCTATTCTTTTATCTACTGAATGAACGATAATTTTACTTCTTTCTCCAGGCTTTCTGGCAATACCTTTTATTTCAATTATTCCATCTTCAATTTCAGGCACTTCCATTTCAAATAATTTGTAAAGAAATAAATCATCGCTTCTTGAAATTAGTATGTCGGGTCCTTTAGGAGTAACCTCAACTGCTTTTACAAGCGCTCTGATAGTATCTCCTCTTCTGAAACGCTCAGAGAATATTTGCTCATTTCTTGGCATTCTTAGCTCTGTTTGTTCAATATTTACAAAGGTGTTTTCTCTATGAACCTGGTGAACAGTACCAATAATAACTTCTCCGATTCTCTGGACATAGTCCTCATAAATATATTGCTGCTGCACTTCACGAGTCCTCTTATTTAAAAACTGTCTTGCATTTGCAACTAATCTTCTACCAAATCGAGCAGGATCAATAACTTCAACAAAGGTATCTCCCAGTTTTAATTCACCAGCAAGGTCTGGCTCTAATTCCACTGCTCTTTCTAGGGTGATATCAAAATGATCATCATCTACTTCCTCAACAATAGTCTTTTCTACATAAATTTCTATTTCACCTTTATCCAAATTAACGATGACACTACAATTATCAGCTTCTCCAGTTTCTTTTTCAATTATAAACAAAAATAATTGTTCTATAATTGTTCCTAGCTCTGAACGTTCAATGTTTTTCTCTCTTGCTAATTCTATAAAAATCTCAATTAAATCTCTGTTAATCATGACAATCCTTCAATTTTTTAATTATAACAAAAATGGGCCGTAGCCCATTTAATACATCGGAATATATCTATATAAAGTCGTATTAACAAGTATCTTAGTTAATACTTAAGACGAACCCATACACTTCTTCAAAAAGTTCGTTATAAACGGTGTTGTCTGTATCAATTGAATCCAACAACATCATTGCTCGATCTATATCTCCATTTTCAGCCAACATTTTTGCTTTTAAAATATTAATATATTTTTGCTCTGACTCAGATATCTCATTCTTAATAGCTTTATCAAAGTTTTTAGGATTATTTTCAAGCTTTGCAAGCATGATATACCCTTCTTTTTTTAGATTTGGAAATTTAAGCTTTGACACACTTTCAGATAAATAAACAAGCGCTTTATCATTATTCCCATTAACAAAAGCTGTACGACCAAGATAAAATTTTGCTTGATTCGCTGCAGTTGTACCATCGTAATTATCAACTACATTTTCTAATTGCAATACAGCGTTGTCAAAATCGCCTTTTTCAAAATAAATCATTGCATTACTTAATGCAGAATCAGACGGTGTTGATTTTGGGTCGCTTGATAAAGAATATGCCTGAAATGTTGTAAAAAAAACTAAAAAAGCTAAAAATATCGGGCTTAAAACCACTTTTTCGATTAAAGTATAATCAGAGCTTTTTTTATAACTTACTTTAATTGGCGTAAGCAGAAAACTTTGTATTTTATCTTTCATAGTATGTTATTTCCAATAATTAAATAGTTTGTACAGTTTAGGTCTAAATTTAGTAGATAATTTAGCACTTGAAACCTTTTTATTTTTATCTTTTCTTAACTTTTTTTGTGTATCTGAATCTAAGTAAGCAAAATCCATACAATCCTTCGAACAACAACCTTTAAATTTATCATTGCACTTATCACATTGAATAAAGAGTAAATGACATGCGTCATTATTGCAATTTTTATGATAATCGGACTGCACCTTACATTGATGGCAAAATGATATAATATCATTGGTAACTCTTTCTCCCATCCTATCATCAAACACAAAATTTTTACCTATAAATTCTGATTCCAAATTAGAATTTTTAATATCGTGAGCATATTGAATAACCCCACCCTCTAATTGATAAACCTCCTTGAAACCTTTTTTGATTAAGTAAGAACTAGCTTTTTCACATCGAATTCCACCCGTACAATACAAGTGAACCTTCTTATCTTTTTCTTTCTCTAACAGCTTAGCAACAGTTGGTAATAACTCTTTAGAGTAATGAGCGTCAGGTATGATTGCATTCTTAAATTTTCCAACTTCGCTTTCATAATAATTTCTCATGTCAACCACTACAGAATCATCTTTTTTAATTGAATTATGAAAGTCTATGGGTTTTAAATGTGTACCTGTTTGATTCATATCATAAGAATTTTCAGGAATTTTATATGCAACAATTTCATCTCGCACCAATATTTTTAACTTAATAAATGATCTACCTTCCTCAACTGCATGCTTAAATTGTAAATCACTTAAACCATCAATGGATTGAATATATTGTTTAAATGATTCCATTTGATAATCAGGAATACTTATTTGAGCGTTTATACCTTCAGATGCTACATATACTCGACCTAAAACATGCAATTCTTCTAAGTTTTTATATAAAAAATCTCTTAATTCGTTTGGATTTGTAATTGAAAAATACTTGTAAAAAGAACAAGTAATTCGTTCAAAGTTCTCTTTTTCTAAATTCTTTTCTAACTCAATTTTAGATTTTTTATTGTACATATGTGAATGTTAATAGAAAAAGAGCCTATTAACAATAATTAATAGGCTCTTTAATAGAATGTATTGCTTGATATTTTTAGTTAGATGAAGTACTTAACTCTGGTCTAAATCTCCAAGTTTCACTCCAAATCCATGACCATCCATTTCTCACTTTTGAATCTAAATCTGGATCTAATTCATACAATTTAGATAATACCTGTCCAAATTCTGCTTGCGCAGGCGCTAACACTTCAGACATTGTCATATGTGGTGTTGAGTATGAATACAATGATACATTACCACCTAATGTTTTCGTCATTGCAACCCATGGACGTGTACTATCAGTTTGTTTTGCAACTTCATTAAAGGCTGAAAAAACTTCTTCAGCATTTTTACTTCCACCTTGTTGAACACCATAATAGTAGATGGTTATAAAGTTAGGTTGCTGGCCATTTATATCAGAACCTTCTACTGTTGGCATATTTCTACTTAAGTCTGGTCTAAGTGTCCAAAACTCCATACCACCTGACTGCTCAATCATATTACCCCATTTATCATATGCTACCGGTTCATGATTACTCATAGCATCATAAACACTATCTACCATATTTAGGGGAGTTGGCCATTCTGCTGCAGCAACTCTAACATACTTTCCTGCATTGGGACCATTAACTACTGAAAAAGTATTTACCGCGGCTAAACCTACATGCGCTTTATTATGCTGAATCATTGCTTTCTCATAGTCTGCTACTCTAACTCCATCTTTTATACCTATATAACTTTGTAGATGATATGCCTGACTAAAGGCGAAAGAGCAAAAAATAGCTATCAATAATATTTTTTTCATATAAAACCTCACTTTTTTTCATTAATAATTTAAGGTTAGGTAATTTTTATTAAAATTGTAATGTATTTTTAAAAATTAAAGATTAAAAATTTGATTTCTAAAAGCGACATTAAATCCGTTATTTTTAATATGATTATGCTCTAATGAGTAATTATTTAAGGCAGGGTTAGTATGATTTAAATGAATAAAAAATATTGATTTTTTATCATTTGAATTGTTAAAAAGATGCATTGTTTCAACTATGAAAGGGTGAGGTATTTTTTCCATATCTCTACCAGGCAGTTCATTTATATCATAAAAAGTTCCATCTAGTAAACTAAAATCATTTTTTTCTACAATAGCTACAATATCTTTTTTCCATTTATCCCACTTGTCAATATCAGGTATAAAAACCAATGATTTTGAAGGTCCTTCTATTTTATATCCAACTGTTTCTGAAAATTCGTCTCTATGAGGAACTAAAAAAGGAGTTATTGATATGTTTTCATTTAACTTTTGCACTTCGTTATTATTTAGCATATTAATATCAATGTTCTCTAAGTCTACTAGCTGGCTCCACGGTCCATTATTTTCAAGAAAACTCTTCATTTTTGGCATTGCATTAACTACTACTTTTTTAGCACCCATGACTTCTCTTCCAAGATGAATTAGCCCTGTATAATGACCTATGTGTGCATGAGTTAGGAAAATCCCTTTTAGAGAAAATTGCTGATTATTTGAAAGCGTATGTAATTGATTTGTAAAATCTGGAGTAGCGTCTATCATCCAAACTTCTTTTGTTTTTGGATCTACAATACCAATACTAGAAACACGATTATGTAAATTTGGATTATTCCATTTAAGTGAGCAGCACTCCTTGATACATGCTGCGTGCGGAGCTCCGCCATCTTGAGCAACTCCTAAAACAATCACATAAGGTGAAGCATCTTTGTATACAGAACTAAAAAGTACAATTGAAGAAATTAATATTGATACTAATTTACCCACCAAGTTGAAGTTCATCATCTGGCGATTTGACTGGTAAGTTTGGAGAATTGTAAATTGCCTCTATCTCATCTTTATGTTTTTCAATCACAACTTTTCTTTTGATAGACATTTTTGGCGTTAATTCACCTTTATCAACTGTCCATTCATCTGCAATGAGTGCAAACTTTCTTATAGATTCATAGCGAGAGAAATTTTTCATAGTATATTTAACAATCGCGTCAAACATATCATAAGTTTGTTCATGAGCACATAGCGATTTGTAGTCTAAGCTTGACAACCCTTCTTTTTCAGCCCATGCCATGAGATTTTCCTTATTAGGTACGATCAATGCTGAGATGAAATTTCTGTCGTCTCCAACAACATTGCATTGCTCAATATACTTATTAGATGTTAATGAAACTTCCATTGGTTGAGGAGCAACATTTTTTCCACCCGAAGTTACAATTAAACTCTTTTTTCTATCAGTTATTCTCAATAAACCATCTTCATCAAATTCACCGATATCTCCAGAGTGGAACCACCCATCAACAATTGCTTCATTAGTTGCTTCTTCATTCTTGTAATATCCTTGCATAACATTATGTCCTCTACAAATAATTTCTCCATCTGATGCTATTTTTACTTCAACACCTGGAATTGCTTTTCCAACAGTGCCAAACTTGAAGAAATCAGGATGTCCTATTGTCATTACCGGACTAGTTTCGGTTAAACCGTATCCTTCAATAATTGAAATACCAATTCCACAGAAAAAAGAGCCAACTTCCTTTGACAATGCTGAACCACCAGAAGAGCATGCTCTTACTTTTCCACCTAAGGCTGCTCTAAACTTATTTAATACTAATTTGTCAGCAATATTATATTTCAAACCCAACATAAATGGAAGTTTTTGGCTTGCTTGACGATAGGGTACAGTTTGCATTCCAACTGCAATAGACCATTCAGCAAGTGATTTCTTAACACCAGACATTTCTGAAACAGTATCCATGATTTTTGCATGAATTTTTTCAAAAATTCTTGGCACTGCAGTTAAAAAAGTTGGGCGAACCTCTCTAATATTTTCAAATAATATTTCAGGAGTAAAGTTCATCTCTGCATAATATATAGAAGTCCCTTGACTGAAAATTGAATAATGACCACCGACTCTTTCAAAACTATGACTTATTGGTAGAAATGAGACAAACCTTTCAATACCATTTGCAGGTTTTAATTCAGGATTGAGCTCCATTGCTGCTTTAATAATTCCATCAATTGAAAGAAGGTTATTACAAATATTCGCATGACTAAGCATAACTCCTTTAGGGTTTCCTGTTGTACCACTTGTATAAATTAATGTCAACAAGTCTTCTGGTTTTACAGATTTTGAAATCTCTCTTATATCATGCACTTCATTATTCATGTTAAATACTTCTGAAAACTTAACTACATGATCCTTATTGCCGTTATATTCGTCATCCATCACAATAATTTTGCTTAGATTAGAACTTGCGTCATTAATCAATGAATAAACTTTATCTAATTGTATAGCATCTTGCACGATTGCAATCTTACTTTCCGAATGCTCTACAACATATTGAGATTGTACAGGTATTAATGTTGGATAAACTGGTACCGAAACAGCTCTAATGTGCGCAATTGCATAATCAGAAATAGCCCACTTGCGAGAATTTGCACCAATTATTGCTACTTTATCGTTTTCGTTAATACCTAAATTTTTTAATCCGTTTGCAAAACCTTCTACCATCTTTTGCAATTCTAACAGCTCTACTCCCTGCCATTTGTTATCTTCTTTGGTAAAAAAAGTTTTAAGATTTGGTCTCTCATTAACGAGAGACTGAAACATTCCTGGTACAGTTTTAAATGACACTTTTATCTCCTTCTGTCTATACGATCAACATATAATGTTAGTTATTGACAAACTACATACTTTATCTGAAATTTGTCAACATCTTTGCCGGGGTGGCGGAATTGGTAGACGCGCTGGTCTCAAACACCAGTGAGAGCAATCTCATGTCGGTTCGAGCCC
>Ga0222719_10000878_pt1 | contig 30022 bp, 22 predicted proteins | sample C33_34DmetaG_FD_165039 | JGI IMG/M metagenome (GOLD analysis project Ga0222719, IMG submission 165039) | Estuarine water microbial communities from San Francisco Bay, California, United States - C33_34D | ecosystem: Environmental > Aquatic > Marine > Unclassified | place: USA: California... | reverse complement strand
AACAGAATACGAACCCACTCTGCGAATAATTACTTGCTACCAGTAGAATTTGAAAGAAAAAACCAAGATCTAGCAAAATCTATAAAATTTGCTCAAATTTAGTGTCCGAAAAATTGTGGACATTCCAACAACAAATCCGAAGGCAAAGACAGGTTATGCAAAAATCTTTTGTGGATTATTTTTTAACTGATTATTTGTTTTTGTTGCAAAAGAAATTGATTGTTGTTAAATAGATTGCCTTAACTTGGTGCTAAGTTTATTTAGCCTTACTTAATTAAAAATTTATTATATACTAAATGTTAAAGATTCGCTTATCAAGAGGTGGTAGAAAAAAAGTTCCTTATTATCGTATTTTAGTTACTGAAATTACTTCTCCCAGAGATTCAAATTTTATTGAAAAACTTGGTACTTATAATCCCTTATTAAATAAAGATAACGAAAATCGCCTAACAATTAAAAAAGATCGTGTTGAATATTGGCTTTCAGTTGGTGCGCAACCAACCGAGAAAGTTTCTAAATTCTTAATCGCTTTAGGTGTTAAAGGTGCTGAAAAATACGCTCCAAAATTTGAATCTAAGGCCAAAGGTAGCAATCTTAAGAAAAAAGCCCTAGAAAGACTTGAAAAAGAAAAAGAAGCAAAATTAAAAGCCGAAGAAGAGGCAAAAGCTCAGGCTGAAGCTGAAGCAGAGGCTAAAAAGGCCGAAGCAGAAGCTAAGAAAGCTGAGTCTCAAGCAAAAGAAGAGCCTAAAGCAGAAGACATAAAGTCTGAAGAAGCTCCTGTAGCTGAAGAAAAAGCAGCTGAATAATAAATCAATTTGCAATTAGTGCCAAGCTAGCTGGCTAGAGTTATCTATTTTGCTATTTGGAAAGATATCATTTTTACCAATGTTAAAAAACTTTCTTCCTGATAATAAATTACTAATTGCTACTGGTAATAAGGGAAAGTTTGTCGAGATTTCACAAATCTTATACTCACTTAATATCGAATCCGTTCCTGCTTATGACTTCAATTTAGAAGAGCCTGAAGAAGTAGGTGAGTCATTTGCTCAAAATGCCTTAATCAAGGCTAAATATTATGCTAAAAATACTAGTTTAATTTCTTTGGCTGATGATTCTGGAATTTGCATAGTTGATTTAGATAATAGGCCAGCAATTCACTCGGCAAGATTTGCCATAAATCCGAAAAGCAACAAAAGAGATTTTGATTGGGCGTTTAGCCAAATTTTTGCTGAGTTAAAAGCAAAAAATGTTGATCCACATAGCAATCCAAAGGCATTTTTTATATGCAATTTGGCGATTTATAATCCACAAAATGATTTTAGCATAAATTTTGAAGGTCGTGTTGATGGCTATCTAACTTTTCCACCTCGCGGTCAAAAAGGTTTTGGCTATGATCCAATTTTTATCAAAAATGGCATGGAGCAAACCTTTGGTGAAATTGATGGCGCTTTAAAAGATAAAATTTCACATCGAGGTGATGCTATGTCGAAACTAGCTGAATTTTTTAGGTGATGAAAAAATCTTCTAATTTTATATATGTTTGAAAAAGCAATCAAACTTTTTGATGATTATCAGAATTCAAAGCATAATTACGATATTGAAAAATATGGTGAGAAATTAATTGCAATCGATGCAGAAACTTGTCTTAAGCTTTCACAAATTCAGTGGTTAATATCTAGGATACAAGATCTTCATAAGTATATTGCAAAGCAACATGATGTAGCCGTGCATCATTCTTGTTTCCCATTAATTTTTGAAATGCAAATATTAACCGAGAGCTTTTATCATTTTGCGTTTCGTTTATATGATCTATTAAATGATCATCACCCAATACTAAAGAGAAAAAAAAGGCAAAAAAATAATAAAAGCCGAAGGGATTAGAAATGTAAGAAACCATCTTGTGGTTCATCCAGAAAAGCATGACGATGAAGCAAAGTTATATCCAATCTTTGGTTTTGCAGACGAATTTAATTTTGGACCAAAAATCAAAGATTATATGGGTGGAAATTCTATAAATAAGGATAAAGGCTTATATTTAAATTCCGAGGAACTTGCCAAGGAATTAGAAGAAGTATTTCAATCTTGTTTAGTTAATCGCTTAGATAAAGTTTTTATAAGTTAAAAAAAATTGATTACCATCTTGTAAATTTTCATTTTGTAACTAGGTTAGTTCTATTTCTATACAAAAAAGACCTCTGCAATCAACGAATTTTAGTAATTTTACTTACAAATATTTTTTTAATTTTTGTAGCAAGTTGCAAATTACTCGAAATTACTTTGTAATTTCTGCGTCATTTGTGTTAGGTTATTTTAATTTTTTAAATTCACGTATATTTTGATACGCTAAAATTTAAAAAATAAAAATGCCTAAAAATTTCTCAAAATTGGTTGATTTGCAGGGGTCTTCAAAATTATACCAAAATCCAACTTAATTTTTTGACTTAAATGTCGCAAAAAAGAGATTATTATCAAGTTCTTGGCGTTTCTAAATCAGCCAATAATGACGAAATTAAAAAAGCTTATCGCAAATTGGCGATGCAGTATCATCCTGATCGCAATCCAGGTAATAAAGAGGCTGAAGCTAAATTTCGTGAAGCAACCGAAGCTTATGAAATATTAAAAGATGATCAAAAAAGATCAGCCTATGATCAATATGGTCATCAAGCTTTTGCGCAAGGTAGTGGCGCTGGTAGTGGCTTTGAAGGTTTTGATTTTAATGATATTTTTAGCAATTTTTCGGACATTTTTGGTGATTTTGGTGGTGGTAGCAGAGGTCAAAAAAGAAGTTCAGCGCAAAGAGGATCTGATGTTAGGTACAATATAGATATTTCGCTGGAAGAGGCTTTTAATGGCTGTGAAGAAAAAATATCATTCAACATTCCTTTAAAATGTAAAAAATGCGATGGCTCTGGTTCGGCATCAGGTACCAAATCATCATCTGCTTGCACTAATTGTAGTGGCGCAGGAAAAGTAAGAGCACAACAAGGATTTTTTATTGTTGAAAGAACATGCGGTGCTTGTAACGGCAGTGGTGAAGTAATTAAAGATCCTTGTAAAACATGCAATGGTGAGGGTCGTTCCAATCAAAGCAAAACTTTGTCGGTAAAAATACCGGCTGGCGTTGAAGATGGTAGTCGAATTCGTTTGGCTGGTGAAGGTGAAGCTGGTCAAAGAGGTGGACAGGCAGGAGATTTGTATGTTTTTGTCTCAGTTAGAAAACATGAATATTTTACGCGCAAAGGTGATGATATTTATTTCGAGGTGCCAATTAAATTTACCACGGCTGCTTTAGGTGGGCATGTTGATGTACCAACAATTGATGGTACTAAAGCTCGTCTAAAAATTCCTGAAGGTACACAACATGATGATCCATTTAGACTTAAATCAAAAGGTATGAGCATTATGAATTCTGGCGGCAGAAGAGGTAATATGTACGTTAAAACTAAAATTGAAATCCCAGTAAGCTTGGGTTCCGAGGAAAAAGAATTATTAAACAAATTAGATGCTATGATTGATAACAAGAAAAATAGTCCAAATTCCGAAGGTTTCTTCAAAAAAATGAGTGATTTCTTTGGTTAATTAATATATCGGATTTATCTAATTGATGCAAAAGCTTTACATAAAAACCTACGGTTGTCAGATGAATGTTTACGATTCGGATCGTATGCAAGATTTGATGATAGCAACTGGCTATGAAATAACTGAATCACCAAAAGGTGCTGATATGGCCATAATCAACACTTGTCATATTCGTCAAAAAGCTTCCGAAAAGTTATTTTCTGATCTTGGTCGTCTTCGACCTTTCAAAGAAGAAAAAAGAGCTAATGGGCAAGATATGATTGTTGCGGTTGCAGGGTGTGTGGCGCAAGCTGAAGGTGAAGAGATTTTTAAAAGATCAAATTTAGTTGATATTATAGTAGGCCCTGAAAGCTATCAAACATTGCCTGATTTGGTTGGTAAAGTTAAAAGAGAAAAATCAAAGCAAATCAATCTTGATTTCGTGCCGGATAATAAGTTTGATAATTTGGTAGCAAATAAAAAGGGTGTTGGTTTTAGCTCTTTTGTTACGGTGCAAGAAGGCTGTGACAAATTTTGTACTTTTTGTGTGGTACCATATACTAGAGGCGCTGAATATTCGCGTCCAGTTTCAGAAGTGCTTGATGAGGTCAAAAGAGTTGTTGAAAGGGGCGCGGTTGAAATTTATTTGCTGGGTCAAAATGTTAACGCTTATCATGGCGCTGATAAAGATGGTAAAAATTGCTCTTTAGCTAATTTGATTCGACAAATTGCTGAAATTGACGAGGTAAAAAGGATTCGCTATACCACTTCTCACCCAAGAGATATGAGTGATGATTTAATAAAAGCTCATGGCGAAGTAGAAAAATTAATGCCTTTTTTACATTTACCAATTCAATCAGGTGCCAATAATATTTTAAAAGCGATGAATCGCAAACATACTAGGCAAGATTATTTTAAAATAATTGAAAAATTGCGCAAATCCTGCCCAGAAATTGGTTTATCTTCTGATTTTATTGTTGGCTTCCCAGGAGAAACAGAACAAGATTTTTTAGATACAATTGATTTGGTTGAAAAAATTGGCTTTGCACAATGTTATTCTTTTAAATATTCGCCAAGAGAAGGCACGCCAGCAAGTGATAAAGATATTCAAATTGCCGAAGAAATTAAAGATGAAAGATTGGCTAAATTACAAAATTTATTAACCAAGCAACAAATTGAATTTAACAAAAAATTTGAGGGTAAAATAATTCCGGTTTTGTTTGAAAAAGAAGCTCCTAAATCAAAAAATAGCTCAACAAAACAAATTCTTGGCAAATCGCCTGCTTTGCAATCGGTAATTGTTGAGGTTAGAGATGGTGAGAATTTAGAAAATTACTATGGTAAAATTAAAGATGTTAAAATTGCGAAATCAAGGCCAAGTAGCCTAATTGGTGAAATATAGCATTTCAAGCCAAGATTGCTTCTTTTAAATGCTATATGCTAAATTTCTTTATCAATATTAATACTAAAGATTGTAAAATTTAATCCTCAGTATTAAAGGCCCTTAACTCTTCTAATTTTTGTTTGCGAATTAACTTTTGTTCTTTTTCGATTTTTTCTTGTTCAATTTTCCTTAAAGTCAAAAAGCATTCCTGTAAGAACGCGATTTTTGCTTCCCTAGCAATTTCTTGATTAGCGTCACAATATTTGTGAAAAATCTGACTGATTACTTTTTTGGTATCTTCGTCATTAGCCAATATTTGTGGAATTTCAATATTATAAGGAAAGTCAAGCGCAATAATTACCGAATCATGACCATGTTTTAATAAAAATTGTTTTTTATGAGTATCCATAATTTCTAGCATCTTGAGCTCTTCTTTGGTCATTTGTAAAATATCGCTATAGAATTTTCTTTCAATCTCAGTGATTTCATAATCAGGAAAAATCATTTTTGAAGTAAAGTGACCAATTATTTGTTGGTTTAATGGACTACCAGCGACGTCATTACTTTCAAATGCACTAAAAATTGTAATACAATTTTTTTCTTTAAAACGAGTCAGCATATCATTAATTTTTGGAGCCATGATTTTATTATCCAGTAATTCCCAAGCTTCATTAAAGACTACTATAGATGGTTGTCCTTGAAGAGTTTTTTCTATCTGATAAAGCAGGTAATGAACTAGAGGTTCCAGAAGAGTTTTTTTATCGTAAATTTCTGTTAGATCAAAGGCGATTATTTGATCTTGCCAGTTAATTTCAGACTTGGTATCAAAGATACGATTAATTCCTCGGCGATATAGGTTTTTAAGGCGCGAGTATAAGTTGATTGTTTCTTTAGTGTTAAAAAATTCTATGGCACCGCGCAAATCATTGGTATTTTTATCGGCAATGATATTTGGAATGATTGAGCTGATTAAATTGAGTTCTTTGTCAGGAATTACGCCTTTACCAATTCTTGCTAAGTTTTGAAAGAATTCAGTAAGGAATTTTGAATCCTGAGGTGACTTTAAGCTAGCTATTATGTTTAGATCTAGATGTTTAGCAAAAGGATCTTGGTGATGAGTTAGTTTGTAATATTTGCCACTAATGATGTTAATAAAGGATTTAGCAACTTCTTTGAAATCAAAATAGAAAATTTTGGGATCAAAGCGCATTGATTGTGCAATCAAAAAATTTAACAAAATTGATTTTTGCGAGCTAGAATCCCCAAGTATCATGCTATGACCTTCAATACCATCGTGAAAACTAAAGAAATAAGGAGTATTAAGTATGGTGTGAAGCACGGTAACGGATGGACCCCAGTAATTATCGTCAATAGTACCTGCTGGAAAATTATAAAGTGCAGCAAAACCAGCAATGCTATCAAGGTCAATAGTTTTTTGGCGGCGAATAAATGCAAAATTTCCAGGCAATTGTGACCAAAAGCAATGCTCCATGAAGATATTTTCTCTTATAGCAACAATTCCAAGATCGCTAAATCTTTTAATAATAGCGGTTATATCTTTTTCTAATTCTCTTTTTTCATGGCTAATAATCATGAAAGTAGTTTGTAATTCGCCGAAGTCAGTTGGTAAGCCTGATTTTTTTTTAGTTAATTTTTCTAAATTTGTGATAAGTTTCATCTCGTTATCACTACTAACATTTAAGATATAATCTTGATATTTGTAATGTTGCAAATCCTTGCCATGTTGGATAAAATCAAATGATTGAGTAATAATAAATTCAAAAGGTAGTTGTAAAATATCGTCAAGATTATCATTTATAATTTCGCTATATTCTTTTAGAGAAAACATTGCGGCGTAGTTTTTGTTGTTATTGCCAATGACCTCTAAATTGTAACCACCAAAAGCCAATTCATGACTGGTAAGTATGTGAGACATATCCTCGCAGGCAACAGGATAGTGATCTTCATAAAGATTGGTAATTTTGCCAAAAAATCTAGTAGCTTCTGAATATAAAATGCCATTTCTTTCTTTCATGCCAAGCAAGGTTGCGCCATATCCTTCAATATCTCTGGTAATTTTACTAGTTAAATCACAAAGTTTTTGATGCATTTTTTTGAGGTGCTGGCTATGTAATTTTCTAGTAGCAAAATATGAAAATGAGCGTATTAGGGTCTTAAAATTTGAAATTGAGGTATCAATTCCTTGAACAATTATTGAAATATATAATTCATTAACATATTGATTATTCCAGCTATTTTGTTGAACCCAGATGTCATTCACATGGTCGCAGAAAGATTCTTTAAATTCGCCTTTGGGTACAATATTTTTTTTGCGGCGAATGGTTGTAAACCATAAGGCAAAATCATTATCTTTAATATGAGTTCGAAGTGAATCACGAATTGAATCGCGTAAAGAAATCAGTTCGCCAACAACTGATTCGTGAAATCCAGCAACTCGAATTATTTGGATTAATTCACCATCTTTAGTTAAAATAGTGTTTGGATCATAGTGACAAACATAAGGTACAAAATTTTCATCAGGGATAGTGGCTTCAGCTTTAGTATTTGTGTCTTTCTTAGGAGCTGGCATGATAAAATAATTTTGTATCAAAAATCATCTGTAAATTAGGCGCTTTTAACAGAGATTATTTATGTTAAATTTAACTAAATTTAAACTATAAAAACCTTTGTTAACAGTTCCTAGCAAAAATTTAGTGTTTTACGGATGTTTTTTAAAGTTAAAGATTTCTTTAGATAGGTTTAAGCTTTTTTTATAAAAATCATTAACAAAATTTAGATTCATGATTTTTGATTACAAATATTCGAATTCAACAGACCCCAAGATGGATTTTGAACTTGATCTGCAGGTTTTCTAATTTGATTAAATTCTTCTAATATTTGAGCAGTAGTTTTGCCATCTTGTTTATTGCCAGATTTTTGTAATAAAATTGGTTGACGATCTCTTGATAAAGCAATTTGATTATGCAAAGCATATTCAAAAACTGCTAATGATTTAAATTTATACTCTGTAAAACAGCGATGAAAGCAATTATTGCCGTTTTCATCTAACTCTTGTAAAAATTTTGCGAAATTGCGATCTATTGGCAATAATTTTTGAACCAATCTAATTGACGATCTAATAATTTCAGAATTATCATCGCCATTATGCGCTATAACAAAATGTAAAAAATTTGCATGTCCTTGAAAAAGATTGGGATCATGAAGTAATTTTTTATCTTCTTGATTTGATTGTTGTCTTGATCTGCGATCGATTTCTTTTACTTTTTTCATCATCAAGCTATCGGCAATTTTTTGTTGATTGGAGCTAATCGCTTTTACTAATTTCTCACCAAAAGCAAGATCTTGATAATTTTGCAAAAAATTCTCTGCAACTAAATCTCTTTTTTTTAATTCATCTTCGGCTTTCTTTTTTAAAGAATCAATTTCGTTTTCCTGCCAAGAATTTTCTTTAAAAAATGACTCTCCAATTATTGAAGATATATCAAGCAACGCTCCGTAATTGCATTTCTTAAGCAAAAATTGTAATTCTAATTCATTTTTTTGTTGATGTGCCTCAGTTAAATCTTTAAAGCTAATAAATGGCTGTTGCTGATATTTTTTGTTTACTTCTTGAAGTTGATGATTTGAATTTTTAACTGCTTTACTGACTAAATTTAAATTATATAAACCGCGCAAATTAAATTTGCCAACAGCTGGTTGGTTATTTAATAAAATTTGACTAATTGCAAATTCGTGATTTGAAGTCGACTGGAATTTGGTTTCTCGCGACGATAATTTTATAGATTTTGCTTGATGATGCATGATGTTTTGACCGTTTAAAAATGATCAAAACATCATACCAAAAAAATATCACTAATTAACCTTTAGCGACAATTTTAAGAATTTTAAGTTTATTTGCTATATTTTGGGATTTATACTAACATTCATCTTTAATAGTACATTTGGACTTTGTCTTTTTGGTCTAAATGGACTAAAATTTAAGAGAAAAACCTTGTGTATACCCCGATACACGCAATTTTTCTCTTAAATTTCATCCTCAAAAATCCTTTGTCCAAATGTACTATTAAAGATGAATGTTGATATTAGTAACCACCACCCATAGTGCTGCATCTATCATGGCTTGGAGAAGAAGGTCTAAAAAAATGAGGAGATGGAGAAGTTCGCGGATTTTTTTCCGAATCGCTTTCTTCTGAATCATCTCTCTTTCTCTTAGAGCCAGCTGTAATAGATTTTGTTTTGACATCTTCAATTATTTGAGCAATTTCATTTTTTTCTTGCTCTCTAGCATAATCAAGAGCGGTTTTTCCGTTAATATTTGTCTTTAATTCAAATAAATCGCCTCCATCAGCCAAAGCTTGAATAATATCTGCTCTATTTTCAGCTACCGCTAAATGCAAAATAGTTTTATCATTTTCATGGTCAGGACAAGGTAACGAACTCAGATTTTTATTAATTTCCAATATTTGTTTGATAGTTTTAATATATTCTATACTGCTATCTATAAGATCTGAATCAGCTTCTTGACTAAATAATTCTGGATTAGATATCGGGTTATTTTGATCTTCAATAGCTTTTTTAACTTGTAATGCAAAATAGTAGTCTAATTCATTCTTGATAATTTGGTCAAATTCATGCCAATTTGATTTAGAATTTAAATCAATTGTCGCACCATGATTAATTAACATCCTTAATATTTGGGCACTTTTCTTAATATCTTCTTCAGCTAAAGACTGGCTTTCTTGATCATCGATCAGATTTTCTAAAAATGTATCAATTGCCACAGTGTTGTCATGATTTTGATAATAAACGTCAATTTTTTGACTATTAAGCAATATTTCTACTATCTCAGTTTTTTTCAAGTAAATCGCACGCTCTAATGGCGTTTCATTATCTATATTAATCTGAAATAAATAGTCTAAACTGTCATCAGTTATTATTGAGTTTATTTTTTCTAAATTATCATTATTAATTGCATCATGCAATTGATTTAAATGAAGGGATGTTTCATTCTTTCTTGCTGAAAAGCTTATTGAAGCATTAGCGCCATTTCTCAGCATTAAAATTGCTAATTCAAGATTATCATTTTCAATTGCCCAATCGATAGGTTTTGAGTTTTCTATTTCTTCTATCTCATCTTCCTCATCTTTAATATATTCAATTTGATTTAGCGCTTGTTCTAAATCGTGTTTCCCTGGTTCTTGGAGAATTGAGTCGATCAAATTTTTAGAAATTTTCGTAACTTTGTGATGATCTTCTTTTTGAGCGCTAGCAAGTAAATGAAAAATATTTTTGTTATTTCCAAATGAAGGAGTGGCGCCATGATCTAACATTAAAATTGCTAATTCAAGATTGTCATTTGTAATTGCACAATCAAGAGGTGTTTTGTTATTATTATTATCTTTAAGATTTAGAGCTTTTTTTAAAATTTCTGCTGTTGATTTTTGAAGAATTTTATCGATTATATCTTGAGTAATCTGCGTAGCTTTTTGCAGATTTTCTTCTTTTGCAAAAGCTAGTAAATGAAAAATATTTACCCCAAAGATGTTTGGATCATAAAAGTTATCATTGGGATCCTTAAACTTTGAATTTAATTCATCATCAAGCAAAAATAAGGTCATTTCTTGATGCAAATTTTTTGCAGCAACATGAATTGGCTTGTTTGAACAATAATCTGATTTTGTGCTGACTAGGTCATTATTATATTTTTTAAGTAATTTTATAAGCTCAATATTACCATTTTTAGCGGTAAAGTAAAATGGACTTTTTTCATTTTCGTCTTCATCACTTATCCTAGTATCGTCACTTTCTAAAATAATTTTTGCTAATGTGTAGTCATTATTGTCACAGGCATCTAGAAGCGAAGTTCTTTGTCCATTAGAAATTTTCTCTCTTGTAATTTTTGCTGACAACTGATGATAACTAGCTTGAGATTCTTTATACTTATCTTTAATTGTGCTTATTGTATCTTTTAAAAAATCATTGGATTCTATTTTATTTGATATCTCATCAAGTTTTTCACTAATCTTATCAAATGTTTCCAAAAATTTAGCTTGATTATGACCAATAAATTGTTCTTCGGCTAAAATTCGCAAAATTCTCACCCCTTCTTTTTGAGTTTCAAAATCACCTTTATTGATTATTTCAACTAATACATCAAGATTTTCTTTCCGAGTGAGATCGGATACTATATAAGAATTTTCAAAATATTCAAAATTAGGTGTTAGAATATCTGACAAGAGTAATTCTTCGAATTTTGATTGTAAACTTTCTAGAAAAGCTTTTATTTCTTGGTCGTCTTTCCAAGAGGTCAATGATGTTTGTTCGTCTAATTCTATAAAATCGCTGATTTCTATGGTATCTATTAGTTTTCTTTGTTGTGGAATTGTAGATTGCCTAAGAATAGCTATTTTTTCTTTAATATCATTGCTAATCTTGGGATAATCAGTAATATTTTGGTTATTTTTTTTTATTGGATCTATCTTATCAAAGATCTCTTGTTTTACATCAGCTATTATTTTGAAATAGTCATGTTTGCCAATTTTCTCATAAAATTGTTGATTTAGATCTTGATTATATCGGAAATAATGATACCAAACATCTTGCATAAATATTTTGTTATAAAGAGGTACAACAAATTGATCTTTTTTCAAAACTTCATTTTCACTTTTTATGCCAAGAAAAATATCAAACACGGCTCCTAGATGGGCATGATTGCCCTGTAGCACCTCAAGCGCTTGCTGATCTTGTGCTTTATTAAAAAAATAAGCCAAAGAGTTATTATAGCTTTCATCAACTGCTTTTTGCAATAGCTCATTATGAATTTCTAACTCAAGAGGCTTTACTCTTAATTGTAAAACTGCATCATTTAATCTATTTAGAGCTCCATCATAACATTCGTGGTCAGAAACATTAATTGCTGGATATGTTTGAAATGCAAAATGAGGTAAATCTGAATTGTTTTGATTGAGATAAAGTTCAAGCATTAAGGCGTTAAATAATTTCATGAAATCAGCAACCTTATTAATACATCCTTCCAAAGGTAAGTCAGTAGCATTGTTTACTGAAGAATAAACGCCAACTTGTGAATTTAGTGCATGAAATAGTTTTTTTAAATCATTTCTTGGGTTTGCTTCGCTTAAATCTTCTTCGCTAAAATTAAATTTTTCTCTAAGAACTTTATTAAGTGTATTAATATTTGCTTTGACATCCTGACGCAAATTTTGCTTTGCACGCGCAATTTGTTGTGGCCTTTTATCGCCAGTTGCAGTAATTTCTTGCAATTTGAAATCTTTCCACTTTTGCATCCAGCTCTTAAAATCTTCTGGAATTATTTGCGATTGGTCTTCTAAGTTTGGTATTTCATCAAATTTTGGTAAGCTATTTAATGTTTGAATTATTGATTCTTTATTAAAAAGAATTTTTGCAGGATCTTTTAAAGGCATCAGTAAATAATATCAAAATTATGTTAAAATTTTTACTACACTTCTTCAATTCGACTAAATTTTGGCTAGATTACAGCCAAAATATTGTCAAAAGGTAAGTAGTGCTTCATAGTAACATAATTTTAAAATATTATCAAGAAAATTTGTTTTTTAGTTGACAGTCTCTTTAGAATACAGGGATCAAATGCCAATTAATATTATTTACGCTTCTTTAAATCGACATAATCTCTTTGCACATATCCAGTATAGAGCTGTCTTGGGCGACCGATTTTGAATTTTGGATCTTCGATCATTTCTTTCCATTGACAAATCCAGCCAGCAGACCTAGCAATGGCAAAAATCACTGTAAATAGATTTGATGGAATATTTAGCGCTTTATAGATAATGCCCGAATAGAAATCAACATTTGGGAAAAGTTTGCGCTCAACAAAATAATCATCATTTAAGGCAATTTTTTCTAATTCTTGAGCGATATTTAGTAGTGGATCTTTGATGCCAAGTTCTTTTAAAACTTGATCACAAGCATTTTTAAGAACTGCCGCTCTTGGATCATAATTTTTGTAAACCCTATGACCAAAACCCATCAATCTAAAAGGATCATTTTTATCTTTAGCACGCTTGATAAATTCAGGAATGCGATCAATTGAGCCAATTTCTTGTAACATCTCAATAACTTCTTCATTGGCACCGCCATGAGCTGGGCCCCAAAGTGAAGAAATGCCAGCGCCAATACAAGCAAATGGATTTGCACCAGAAGAACCAGCTAATCTTACTGTTGAAGTTGAGGCGTTTTGTTCGTGATCAGCATGTAAAATGAAAATCATTTCCATAGCTTTGGCAATGGTCGGGCTAACTTTATAGTCACGAAGCGGGGTTGCAAAAAGCATATTCAAAAAATTCTCAGCAAATCCAAGCTCAGCTTTTGGATAAATTATTGGCTCACCAATTGAATATTTATAGGCCATAGCCGCCAGAGTCGGCATTTTGGCAATAATCTTATAAACTACAGCCAGCCTTCCTTCTTCGGTAGCAAGATCCATTTGCTCATGATAAAAGGCAGAAAGAGAAGCAACCGCGCCAACCATAATTGCCATTGGATGCGCCTTTCTTGGAAAGCCACGATATAATATGCTGATTTGCTCGTGAGCAAGCATATTATCTTTGATATTGGTTTCAAAATTTTTATACCGCTCTTGATTTGGTAGTTCGTTGTTTAATAAAAGATAAGCAACCTCTAAATAATTGCTTTTTTGGGCTAACTCTTCAATTGAATAACCGCCATGTCTTAAAACGCCTTTTTCACCATCAATGAAAGTAATTTTTGATTCGCAAGAAGCAGTTGCCAAATAACCCGGATCATAAGTAAACATACCACTTTCTTTGTAAAGTGAAGTAATATCAATTACATCTTGACCAACTGATGCTTGATAAATTGGTAGATTAATTTCTTTGCCATTTGGAAGTTTTATTACTGCGTTGCTTGAATTTTTCATATCTTGATCATTAATTTTAGCTTGCTTAGTCATATAAATTCTTTTTAATTGTATTTTTCTTTGAATTAACAATCTATAAATAAAAATAAAAGTCTTAATTTTGAAAACTTATGAATTCACTTGGCTTCAATAAAAAAGAAGCAGAAACAAGAGTGGTAGTAGCCATGTCTGGTGGTGTTGATTCATCGGTGGTAGCTTGTCAACTCAAAGAGCAAGGCTATGATGTTATCGGCATTACTTTACAACTTTACGATATTGGTGAAGCTTTAAAAAAGAAAAATGCTTGCTGTGCTGGTGTTGATATTTATGATGCCAAAAAAGTTGCCTCTAAATTCAACTTTCCGCATTATGTTTTAAATTATCAAGATGGTTTTAAAGAATCGGTAATCGATGATTTTGCTGACAGCTATTTACAAGGTGAAACGCCTATTCCATGTGTTAAATGCAATCAATCAGTCAAATTTCGCGATTTACTTAAAGTTGCTAAAGATTTAGATGCTGATTGCATGGCAACTGGCCATTATATTCAAAGAAAAGTCAACACAAAAAGCACAGCTCAACTCCATAAGGCAGTTGATGAAGATAAAGATCAGAGCTATTTTTTATTTGCTACTACCTATGAACAGCTTGAATTTTTGCGTTTTCCTCTCGGTGGTAATAATAAAGAATTCACTAGAGCTGAAGCGCAAAGATTTGGCCTTGAAATTGCCAATAAGCCAGATTCGCAAGATATTTGCTTTGTGCCTAATGGCGATTATGCTTCAGTTATTAAAAAATATCGACCACAAGCTTTTCAAAAGGGTGATTTTTTACATATTGCCGACCATAAAAAATTAGGTGAACATGAAGGCATTATTAATTTCACTTTAGGGCAAAGAAAAGGACTTGGCATTTCTCACAAAGAGCCACTTTATGTCATTAAAATTGACCCAAAGACCAATATTGTCTATGTTGGCGAAGAGCAATATTTACAAAATCAGCAATTTAAAATTCGTGATATTAACTGGCTAGCACCCGATATTGATATTACAAAAACCATTAAAGCTAATGTTAGATTGCGCTCAACGCAAATTGAGCAACCAGCTATGATTGAAATTAATTCAAACGATAAAACCGCAATTGTTAATATGAAGTCAATGACTCGTGCTATTACTCCAGGGCAAGCTTGCGTAATTTATAAAGATAGTCGAGTTTTGGGCGGAGGTTGGATAACTAAGGAAATATTATAGGTAAAATAACACAATTTATGTATGGCCTGATAAAAGCTCTACTAGTGGTTTATTTACACGGATCTTAAATTTTAAAAATCAAGTAATTAATAAAAGATAAGCGCTAAAAACATATTTATTGATTTAATTTTGGAATTTTGGTACAATTTCGATTTACTAAAAACTAAAATTCAAAAATAATGGTTAAAAAAATTGCACTTGTTGATATAGATAATTGCCTCATATCGAACAAAACATCGGATTACAATGAAGAATTAATTAAACATTTGTTGCAACAAAAATTTAATGGAATATATCTTGTTACCGGCAGAACCTCATCCGATATTCACCTACATGTTTTGCAAGGCGGAAACCCCTCGGGTGATTGGCAAGGGCAATTATTAACAAAGATACCAGATAATCTAAAAAAGCTTGATTTGCAAATAAATGGTATTACAACCCCACATGATGTAGTCCGTCAAAATCCAGATGGTAGCATAATTGAAAATAATGGTGTTCATGTAGCATTAACAGATGAGTCATGTAAATATCTTCAACTTGAAAAGAAATTATTGAGTTTACAAAAAAATGATATTTCCAATATTGTAAAAGTAAGTCGAGAGGAAAGGTTTGATGAATCTGATATAGTGACTCATCTTGTGATTAAAAATGACACTGAAAAACGCGGTCAAATACTAAATTTGTTAGATAATTTAGAGTTAAGAGTTGAAGAAGAGGATTGTGAGTTTGAAATATTTGATGATAAGCGAGAAAATTTAGAATCAATTGCAAGAGTTTTGAAAGATAAAGGATTTAAATCTGTCAAATCTAGACATGTGGATTTTTCTGAAGGCAGGCAGGTGAGTCATGTAGCAGCTGCAGCCTCTCGATCAATTCCTGATAATCAAGCAATTCCTCTCGGATGGGAAACGTTTAGTAGTAATAAAGGTATAGAATTTAGTTAGTCAATACTCTTTTAACATTAGAAAAATAGCATTGACTTTAAGGCTTTTTAGCAGTTTTATAGATGGAAATTTTTATCAAATTTCTAATTTATTAAAATGTCTCAAAATTTTGATTTAGTCGTGATCGGTGGTGGTCCAGGTGGTTATGTGGCAGCAATTCGCGCCGCACAATTAGGTATGAAAGTTGCTTGTGTTGAAAAAAGAAAAGCACTTGGCGGAACTTGCTTAAATGTTGGTTGTATTCCATCAAAAGCGCTTCTTGAAATTTCTCATAAATTTCACGATGCTCATGATAATTTTGAAAAATTAGGCATTGCAGTCTCTAAGCCAAAAATTGATGTCAAAAAACTCATCCAAAATAAAGATGATATCGTTACCGGCTTAACTCAAGGAATTGCTGGTTTATTTAAGAAAAACAAAGTTACTCACCTTGAAGGTCATGGCAGTTTTATCGACAAAAATACTATTGAGGTTATTAATGGCGCTAAAAAAGAAAAAATAACCGCTGAAAATTTTATTATTGCTACTGGTTCTGAAGTGGCAAATTTGCCAAATGTTGAAATTGATGAAAAAGTAATCGTTTCTTCAACTGGTGCTTTAGAATTAAATAGCGTGCCAAAGAAAATGATTGTGATTGGCGGCGGCGTGATTGGCCTTGAGCTTGGTTCGGTTTGGGGCAGATTTGGTGCTGAAATTGAAGTGGTTGAATATCTTGATAAAATTACGCCAGCGATGGATAATGAGGTTTCAAGAAATTTCCAAAGAATCCTTGAAAAACAAGGCTTTAAGTTCCGCCTTTCAACTAAAGTGACTTCAGTTAAGAAATCTAAAAATGGCGCAGAAGTTGTGATTGAGCCAGCAAATGGCGGTAAATCTGAAACATTAACTGCCGATGTGGTTTTAATGGCAATTGGTCGTAAGCCAAATAGTCAAAATCTGGGCTTAGAAAAAATTGGCGTTAAAGTTAATGAGCGTGGTTTTATCGAAAATAATCACCTAAAAACCAATATTAACAATATTTATGTTATTGGTGATGTGACAACTGGCCCAATGCTAGCTCACAAGGCTGAAGATGAAGGGGTGGCAGTGGCTGAAATTATTGCTGGTCAAGCTGGTCATGTTAATTATGATGTAATTCCTAATGTTATTTACACCTACCCCGAAGTTGCTTCGGTTGGTAAAACTGAAGAAGAGCTTAAAAAAGCTGGAATTGCTTATAAGGCTGGTAAATTCTCAATGATGGCTAACTCAAGAGCCAGAGCCACTTTTGACGAGCAAGGTTTTGTCAAAGTTTTAGCTGATGCTAAAACTGATCGTGTGCTTGGAGTTCACATAATTGGTCGTGAAGCGGGTAATACCATTCATGAAGCAGTTATAGCTATGGAATTTGGTGGTAGTGCCGAAGATATTGCTAGATCTTGTCACGCTCATCCAACTTATAATGAGGCAGTTAAAGAAGCGGCTATGGCAGTTGATAAAAGGCAAATTCATAGTTAAATTTCTATAAAATTAACAGCATGACCAAATTCGACAAATCAAAACTTCCTTCGCGCTATGTTACTAATTCACATGGTTGTGAAGGGCGCAAAACCATGCTTTACAACATTAAAACTGATCTTTATCCGCAGGGTTTAAATGATGAAGATCTAGCCAAGCCTTTTGTTGGTGTAGTTACCGCTTGGAATGAGGCCGCACCTTGCAATATTGCTCTACAAAGACAAGCGCAACCCGCTAAAAAAGGCGTAAAAGAAGCAGGAGCAACGCCAAGAGAATTTACCACCATCACAGTAACAGATGGCATTGCCAATGGTCACCAAGGCATGAAATCTTCTTTAGTTTCACGCGAAATTATTGCTGATTCAATTGAATTAACAGTTCGCGGTCATTGTTATGATGCTTTGGTTGGCATTGCTGGTTGTGATAAGTCTTTGCCGGCAATTATGATGGCAATGTGTCGCTTAAATATTCCATCAGTTTTTATGTATGGTGGCTCAATCTTACCAGGAAAATTCAAAGGTAAAGATGTAACAATCGTTGATGTTTTTGAAGGGGTTGGTAAAAGAGATGCTGGTAAAATGACTGAGGAAGATCTGCAACTCTTAGCCAAGGCCGCTTGCCCAAGTGCTGGCGCTTGTGGCGGACAATTTACCGCCAATACTATGGCCTGCGTTTCTGAGGCGATCGGCTTGGCTTTGCCTGGATCTTCTGGCGCACCTGCACCTTATGAATCAAGAGATGAATATGCTTATTATTCTGGACAAGCAGTAGTTGATTTAATCAAAAGTGGCATCAAAGCGCGCGATATTGTTAGCAGAAAATCTTTAGAAAATGCCGCGGTAATTGTGGCGGCAACTGGTGGCTCAACTAACGCTGCACTTCATTTGCCAGCAATTGCCAATGAATGTGGCATAGATTTTGATTTATTTGATATCGGTGAAATTTTCAAAAAAACGCCATACATTGCCGATATGAAACCGGGGGGTAAATATGTCGCTAAAGATCTATATGAAGCTGGTGGTGTGCAAATGATATTAAAAGTTTTATATGATGCTGGTTTTATCCATGGCGATTGCTTAACCGTGACTGGCAAAACAATGGCTGAAAATTTAAAAAATATTAAATTTAATGCCGATCAAAAAGTAGTCTATCATCCAAAAACTCCACTTTCACCGACTGGTGGCGTGGTGACTTTGCGTGGTAATTTAGCAAAAGATGGTGCAATTGTTAAAGTAGCGGGCATGTCGGCTGATAAATTAAGATTTGAAGGTGTGGCTCGTTGTTTTGACTGTGAAGAAGATTGCTTTAAGGCGGTTGAAAATAAACAATATAAAGCTGGAGATGTTTTAATTATTCGCTATGAAGGGCCAAAAGGCGGCCCAGGTATGCGCGAAATGCTAGCCACAACTGCGGCAATCTATGGTCAAGGTATGGGTGATAAAGTAGCTTTGATTACTGATGGTAGATTTTCGGGTGGTACTCGTGGTTTTTGCATTGGTCATGTTAGTCCAGAAGCGCAAGATGGTGGAGTGATTGCCTTGCTTAAAGACGGCGATAAAATCATTATCGATGCCAACAAAGGCACAATTGAGGTTGATTTAAGTGAGCAAGAAATTGCTAATCGAAAAAAATCTTGGCAACCAAAGGAAAATAACTATCAAAGTGGCGCCTTGTGGAAATATGCGCAAACAGTTGGCTCAGCTCGCTTTGGCGCAGTGACTCATGGTGGCAAAAAGTGCGAGAAATTTTCTTATAGTGATATTTAGTAAGCCTTGAGAATAGTCGTTGCTAAAGAAGTTTTTTAAATTTCTAAAAACTTAATATGGCCAAGCTTAGCCCAATCTAGTATTTTTTGATCTTTTGTTACCAAGGTAGCGCTGTTAATTCTGGTAGTAGCAACAATTATTCTGTCAGCAGGATCTCCGTGAAAATCATCCATTAACAAAACGCTTTGAGCGGTCACCTGAGCTGAAATATCTACCACCTTTAAACCGTTAATATCAGTAATTGATTGTAAAAAAGCATCAATAGGTTCATAAATATTGATTCTTTTTTTTGAGGCCAACATGGCGATTTCCCATAGCGAGATTGAGCTAATAATCAAGCTAGAATCTTGTTGCGCTATAGATATTTTATGCTTTAAGTTTTGTGATAGTTTTTCTGGAGTTATTAATGACCATAGCAGTATATGGGTGTCTAAAACTAGCTTATTCATTCTCGCAGTCCCATTTCTCATTAATCGGACTAATTATATCTTCTTTGATTTGTGCTTTTTCGCTTAAAATGCCAAACAAAGAGGTTTTAGGTTTTGGATCTACTGCTTCGATTTTAGCAACTGGCTTATTTCTTTTAGTAATTATGATTGGCTCGTTGTTGTTTTGTAATTTATTTACAATTTCCAAACAATGAGCTTTAAAATCACTAATAGCTATTTCTTTAGTCATAGTAGTCTTATAATAGATAATTAACTACTTTAATTATACAAATGACTAATTTAGTAGTCAATTATTATCTATTTGTCTACTTTAAAGTATATTTAATATATATAGTGTCTAAACTTTTGAATAAATTTTAGCAAAAGATAGCTTGCAAATTGTTAATTCATTGCTTTACTAGATTTGATGCAACTAATACCAAATCCGATTTTTAGATAACCAATATTCAAAATATTTTTGAGATAAAATTTAAGAAAAACGAATGTAATATATTCATATTTCATGAGGCTTTTCTTCAATTTTATCCAAAAAGATGAAGAATATGGGTTAATTTACTATAGTGTATCTAAAGATTGGATTTGGTATAATACTATTTCCATAAATTAAGTATCTAATTACTTCATATTTATTGTTTTTATTTTTTAGTTCTAAAGCTTGAAATATTACGGATATTACTTCGCTTTATGACTAAATCTAAAAACAAAAATATTTTGTAATATAAATACTTAATTTATGGAAATAGTATAACAAATTGATGATTTATGTCAAAAAGCGATAAAGTAATAATATTTGATACCACTTTGCGCGATGGTGAACAAGCGCCAGGGGCAACCATGAATTTGCAAGAAAAATTACTGATCGCCAAAATTCTTGAGCAAATGAGGGTTGATGTGATTGAAGCTGGTTTTCCAGCTGCTTCAGATGGTGATTTTGATGCCGTCAACAACATTGCTAAAACCATCAAAAACTCAACAATTTGTGGTTTAGCGCGTGCTAAACATAGCGATATTGAAAAAGTTGCGCAAGCTATTAAGCCGGCACCTAGACAAAGAATTCATACTTTTATTGCCACTAGCAATATCCACATGCAATATAAGTTGCGCATGAATCAAGAGCAAGTTCTTGAAGCAATTAAAGATAGTGTTTCTTTTGCTCGAAATTTATGTCAAGAAGTTGACTGGTCGCCTGAAGATGCTACAAGATCAGATCATGACTTCCTGTTCAAGGCCATTGAAATTGCCATCAAGGCTGGTGCTAACACTATAAATATTCCAGACACCGTAGGCTACACAGTGCCTGAAGAATATTTTGAGTTGGTTAAGGCTATCAAAAACAACGTTAGCAATATCGACAAAGCTATAATTTCAACTCATTGCCATAATGATTTAGGTTTAGCGGTGGCAAATTCTTTAGCAGCGATGCAAGCGGGAGCTAGGCAAATTGAATGCACTATTAATGGCATTGGTGAAAGAGCAGGCAATTGCGCTTTAGAAGAGGTGGTGATGGCGATTAGAACTCGCGCCGATTTCTATCGGGTAAAAACAGATATCGATACTACGCTTATCACTCGCGCTTCAAAATTAGTTTCAAATATTACTGGTTTTCCAATCCAATATAATAAAGCGATTGTTGGCGCTAACGCTTTTGCTCATGAAAGTGGCATACATCAAGATGGAATGCTAAAAAACCGCAACACATATGAAATTATGACTCCAGAATCAGTCGGTCTTGAAAAATCATCATTGGTTTTAGGTAAGCATTCTGGCCGTGCTGCATTTAAAGATCGATTATTAGCAATTGGCTATGAATTAAATGATGAGCAAATTGAAACTGCTTTTACTAAATTCAAAAATTTAGCCGATAAGAAAAAAGATATTTTAGATGATGACATTATTGCCATTGTTGATGATTCAATTTCTCATAAAGTTGCGCATTATCATCTTTTAGATTTAGATTTAAAATGCGGAAAAAACAAAGAAGCGCAAGTTTCAATCAAAATAAAAATTGACAATGATGAGTTGCAAACTAGCTTTTCATCAAAAGACGGTCCAGTTGATGCAATCTTTAAAGCAATTAACAATTTAATTCCTCATGAAGCTGTTCTTGAGTTATATCAAGTAAAAGCGGTTACCGAAGGAACAGATGCTTTGGCCACGGTTATTGTTAGAATGCGCTTGGGTCAGAAAATATTTTCAGCCAACGGTTCTAATAGTGATGTTTTAGCGGCTTCAGCAATTGCTTACATCAACTGTCTAGAAAAAATTTGTAATAGTAAATAAATTATGTTTAATCTTTTTTCACTTACCTCAAAAGACATTGCCATTGATCTTGGCACTGCAAATACTTTAGTTTATGTTCGAGGTCAGGGTGTAGTTCTAAATGAGCCTTCAGTTGTTGCTGTGCTTAATGAAAATGGTAAGATGATCCCGTGTGCTTTTGGTAGCACTGCTAAAATGATGTTAGGTCGAACTCCGGCCAAAATTGAAGCTATTAGACCATTAAAAGATGGCGTTATTGCCGATTTCAAAGTAGCAGCTGAAATGATCAAGCATTTCATTCGCGAAGTTAATCAAACTAGAAGCTGGTTAGGACCATTGATAGTTATTTGCGTGCCTTCTGGCTCAACACCAGTTGAAAGAAGAGCAATTCAAGATGCTGCCGAAGGTGCAGGAGCTAATGAAGTTTATTTAATTGAAGAGCCCATGGCAGCTGCAATTGGTGCTAACCTACCAGTTACCGAGCCAACTGGTTCAATGATTGTTGATATTGGTGGAGGTACTACTGAAGTTGGCATTTTGTCGCTTGGTGGCATTGTTTATTCTAGATCAGTGCGTGTCGGTGGCGATAAAATGGATGAAGCAATTATTTCTTATATTCGTCGTTATCAAAATCTTTTAATCGGTGAATCTACCGCCGAAAGAATCAAAAAAACTATTGGCGCTGCTTGCCCACCTTCTGATGGTGATGGCAAAACTATTCAAGTAAAAGGTCGTGATCTTTCTAACGGCATCCCTAAAGAAATGGTTTTATCAGAAAAACAAATCGCCGAAAGTTTGATGGAGCCAGTTGAGCAAATTATCGACGCCATTAAAGTTGCTCTTGAATCAACCCCACCAGAATTATCTTCTGATATTGTTGAAAGAGGCATTGTTTTGTCAGGTGGCGGTGCTTTACTTAAAAATCTTGATTACATTATCCGCCAATCAACTGGTTTACCAGTTTTTGTTGCCGAAGACCCACTTCTTTGTGTAGTTAATGGCTGTGGCAAGGCGCTTGAAGATATTAAAATGTTTAGAGCTACTTTATTTAGACAAGATTAATTTGGTTTTTTAAATGAATCAATATATCAGTCCTTCAGCGAAAAGTTCAAGTTTTAGTGTTGCTCACAACCTAAAATTAATATATCGCAAAATAGAGCTTATACTCTATTTATTTTTGTGCTTGGCTCTTTTTATATTTTCTCGTCTTGAAAATAAATTCTTAAAAGATCTAGAAAATTTCTTTATAGAAATTTCATTACCAATATCAAGTGCTGTTACTTTCCCAGCTGATGCAATTATTTCTTTGTCCTTTGACTTTAAAGAGTTAGCCACAGCGCGCGATGATAACATTAAATTAAAGTCTGAAATTAAAGAGCTTAAAGCTTTTTACCAAAAAGCGTTTAATATTTTTGAAGAAAATCGTGAATTGCGACGTGTCTTAAGCTTTATTTCAACTAAAAGCTCAGAATTTAAAGCTGCTAGAATAATTGGTAAAACTCAAAAGCTTTTTAGTCAGCAAATTTTTATCAATATTGGTCGAAATCGCAATGTTCAAGAGGGTAATATTGTTATTGGTAACAGTGCAATGCTTGGTCGAGTTGATCAGGTGTTTGAAGACCAATCTCGAGTTTTGTTAATAAATGATATTCGATCAAGAATTCCGGTAATTACTTCTAAAGCTAGGGTTAGGGGAATTTTATCAGGAACTAATGGCAATCTACTTGAAATGCTATATTTGCCTAAGAATCACAATATCCAAGTTGGCGACATGGTATTTACTTCTGGTGACGGTGATACTCTGGCGCCGGGTCACTTAGTTGGCGTGGTCAAAAAAGTCACCGATGAATCGGTTTTGGTGGCTATGGCTGACGATATCAATTCTTCAGAAATTGTTACCGTTATTGGCTATGGTGATTAGTTGTTTTTAACAGCTTAAAAATGGCTTGTGCCTTATTATAAATCTCCGCTAATTCCTGCTTAGGGTCTGAATCGTAAGTTATGGCGCCACCAACTTGAAATTCAAATTGGTTATCTTCAATAATTAAAGTTCGAATTACCACCGATAAATTAACTTCATTTTGACTAATAAAACCAATTGCTCCGCTGTAAATTCCACGATCTAATTTTTCATAATTAGCAATTTGTTGCATGGCAGCAATTTTGGGTGCGCCAGTCATTGAGCCTGCAGGAAAAGTAGCCTTAATTGCCTCAATTACCGAAGCTTTAACTGGCAAAACTCCACTAATTTGCGACGACATATGATGAATTGTAGCGTATGAATCAACATCAAACAAGCTATCAACCTTTACACTATTGCTTTTACAAATTTGTGACAAGTCATTGCGCACCAAATCAACAATCATCAAGTTTTCAGCGCGCTCTTTCTCGCTATTTTTTAGATAATTTTTATTATCTTGATCTTGCGTCACATCATCACTGCGTGGTGAAGTGCCTTTAATTGGCTTTGAAATTACCAAATTATCTTTAATTTTAAGAAATAATTCAGGACTTGAAGATAAAATTGATTTTTCACCAATTTTTAAAAAAGAGGCATAATTAGCTGGGCTAATTTGGCAAAGCTTAACAAAATTAGCAAAAATTTCGTCATTTTGATAAGTTTTTTGTAATTTACCAAAAAATTTGCGGGTTAAATTTATTTGATAAAATTCACCACTGGCAATTTGTTGCTTTATGCTATCAATAGCTGATAAATATGATTGGTCAGAAAAATTTGACTCAATATTTTTAACATGTAAATTGGGTATTTTTGGGTGTAAAGAAGTTTTTAAATAATCATCAATTTGTGACAAATAGTGATCTTGGCTATATGAGATACTTATTTGTCTGGTTTTATGACAAAATTTTACAATGGCACCAAATTTAATAAAATTGATCGCCTCAAAATTTATACTATTTTTTTGAGTTGTCTTTATATCTTCAATATCTCTTAACGCCTCATAAGAGATATAGCCAAATAGCTGATAATCTTGATTTTTGAATAATTTTTGAAGTTGGTTAAATTTATCAAAACTAAAATTTTCTTCAGGAAAAAGCGCCAAATAGGAAAAGACTTCTTGGCTTTTTCTATCTAGCCCAGAATATAAAAAAACCCAATCACCTTGACAATTTTGGGCAATTTTTTGCGCAAAATTTATTGGCTCAAGCCAGTTAGTTTTTGATATTTTCATTAGACAATTTGTTGGCAATAATATATAATACTAAATCCAACCTTTGTATATGCTATATATACATAGTCTCTTAAGTAAAAAATCATTAAAAAGTTAAGCCATGTATATCCTGATACAAGGCTTAACTTTTCAATAATTTTTTTCATAAAATCCAAAGTATCTATAACATATACAAAGATTGTATTTAGTATAATTAGCACTTTCAATAAAAAGTCCAATTATTTGGCATAAGTCTAAAAATCAACAATGTAATAGACTTAAAAAGTTATAGATTCCACTAAATATTACCTATCTTGATCCTGCTTTAGGAGTAGCTTGGATCGTTGCTGATTGAGCTTTTCTGTAACTAAAGTTTCCGGTGAAGAAGAAGGTCTTTCTGCTACACCAAAACCAACAATAACATCACCGAGACTTGCTGCACCGCCCTGACTACTCAGTGGGTTCGGGTGCAATTGATTGGCGCAAGGATTCACTGTTGGAGGCGTTGCATAATCTGCAGATATGCCACCACCTGTAGTGTCGTTATTAAGGCCAGCGACAATGACATCGCCACCACCATCTCTAGTGCTATTACCAAAGCCACCTTGAATAATACCAGCTCCATCTTCACTAGTACTCGCTGTAGCATGGTGATTTTCGACTGCGCCTTGATGAGATGTTCTTCTAATTAAATCTACTGTGTCTTGTATAGAAGGATTAGCTCTTACTGTGGCAACTTGTGCAATTTGAGCTCCAGCTACATCTCTAGCAGGTGATTGATCAGGTTTAATATAAACCACATTTCTTTTACTTTTACGATCATTATCTAGGTCTTGATTTAGAATATCGATAGTGGCTGCGGTCATGTCTTTAGTGCGTTCACCGATTTGCAGTCTTTGATCTGCCTCTAAATTATCTTTAGTGGTAAAAAAACCTCGGCTTTGCTGCCATTTTTGATAAAGAAAAGATGCCTCAGTGGCAATATCAGCTAAAAAAGTAGCAAAAACATTGGCTGGTTCTTGCTTTTCTATGTCATTTAAATGACGAATTGTAATTTTATTACCATTTTTCTCTATATCTGCGCCATTAAATAATTGTTTTATTAAAGATAAATTATTGATACTAACACTAGTGTCATCAGCCAAGAGTTGTTTTTTAATATCTTTAATTAACTCTTGTCTTTGACTGCCCAAGCCCCCTTTTTTTCGAGCAAAATCAGCACAATATTTTATAAATCCGCCTAATGCTTGTTGTTCGCCTTCTAGCAATTTTTGCGAATATTGATCAAAATGAGTACTGTTATATGGTGAGTAATTTGTACCTTCTGTAACTGTTGATTGATTTTTATTATTTTGATCTGCCAAAGCTTTCAAATTGCCACCAGCATCGTCTTTTAAGGCTCTATCAAAGGCAATACGCAGCAAATCTGCTGAATCTTGCTCTTTGCAGATATTTTTTGCAACTTTAGACATACCACTTTGATTGGTCTCTTGTATGAATTTAGCAGGAATTGGTGAAACTAAGCGATAGTCTTCTCCTGCCCCATTAGGAACAAAACTCTGTTGGACAATAGAATAAATATTACCATCATTATCTTTAATCTGATAATTAGTTGGATTTTGGTTGAAATTTTGGTTGAAATAGTAGCAGGAATCACGAAATGTTGCACCATCATCCTTCTCAAGTTTGACCCTAGAAAAACCTTGTCTAAAAAATTTTTCTATTTGTTGGTTATCAATTTTATTTTCTAAGCCCTTAATATCATCCATACCCTTGGCGATGTAATGTGGGTTTAATGCGGTAAAATGGACATTGTTATTTAGTGCGTTCTTAAGCTGAATTTCATCATAAGTCTTGCCAAAACTCTCATATACTTCTTTATATCGATCATCATCTAAAACATTTTTACTAAGGCTATATTCAGCAAGTGCTAGCATATTTAAGAAACCAGCAACTTTATTTGCTAAATTAATGTCATCATCAGATTGATTTTCAAAAAATGAGTTAAATAGCCTAAACCTTCCTGGGTGTTTATGTTTGCCATCTTGATCATTAGGCGCTATCAACTCTTGAAAAAAAGTAAAAACCTGTTGTTTTTTGTTTGCATCTTCAAGATCTCGATCAAGTAGATCTATTAGATTAATTTTTCCTTGATCAGTGCTAAGGTCGTAATTGCTACTATTATAAGTAACAGTTAATTCTGAAGTCGCAGCAGTTGAATTTGAATCACTACTCATAAATATCAAATATTAAGAATTAATCTAAAATTTCTAATCACTAATATTATAACCTATTTTTGTAATTGTTGCAACAATAAATTAATATTTGCGCCTTGGTTGTTGTTTTTTGAGTTAATTATGTTATTGTCTATTCTAATTTGGCTTATGGCTAATATTAAAAAAGATGAATTGGTAAGAAAAATTTCGTCACAATTTTCTAGTGACTCTAACTTAAAAAATCCTTCATTTAGTCGATAGTTATTTTGCTGACAAATTTTGATAATTCTTTGCCTTTTGGTGCCGTTTAAAATGCCACAATCTAGGCTTGGGGTGAATATTTCTTGGTTTTTGCACCAAAAAATGTTGGCAGATGAGGTTTCGCAAATATATTGTTGCTCATTGAGTAAAATATTATCAAAAAAATTATTTTTTTGGGCTTCAATTTTAGCTAGGATGTAATTTAGACTATTGGCGGTTTTGTGAGTTGAGATCATTGACTTTGAGTTTAGTTGCGATTTAGTGGCGATACCAAGAATAATTGGTTTAGAAGGAATTTTAAAAGGTGGTTTGGTTTGAATACTTATGGTTGGTTTGATGTTTTTATTGGGTAAAAACCCATTTGAGCCAACTCCGCGACTAATGGTAATGCGCAAAATGCCATTTTTTAGGTGGTTTTTTTTGATTAATTTATGAGATTTTTCTAGTAAATCATCAATTTTGGCCGAGATTTCTAAAAAATTTAAACCCTCTTTTAGCCTTTTTAGATGTAGATCAAAATCTAAAATTTGTTGATTATGAATGTGACAAGTTTCAAAAACGCCATCACCAAATAAAAAACCACGATCACTGATAGAAATTGTGGCTGAATTTTCGTCAATTAATTTTGAATTTAAATAGCAAAACATGAAATTTGTTAAATTTTGCGTTAAATGGTTGTTGGTTTTAGCAATTTGGCTGGGTGTAGCTTTGGCGATTTTGGTTTTATACTATATGCAAGATTTGCCAAATCTAGAGCAATTATATGATAATGCTAAAAAGCCAACTATTGAAATTGCTTATGAAAATGGCAACATCATTAAAATTTTTGGCAATGTTAATAGTGATGAGGTGGAATTTTATGAAATTCCACAACATTTGGTTAATGCGGTAGTGGCGATTGAAGATCGCAAATTTTTTGATCATGGTGGTATTGATTATTTGGCAATTTTACGTGCTTTTTATGTAAATCACAAAAATGGACGAGTGGTGCAAGGGGCAAGTACTATTACTCAGCAATTAGCCAAACTATTATTTTTAAGTTCTGATAAAACTGCCAAAAGAAAAATACAGGAAATTTTGCTGTCTTTTCAACTAGAAAGAGAATTTGCCAAAGAACAAATTTTGACGATGTATTTGAATCGTGCTTATTTTGGCTCGGGTAATTATGGTGTTAAAAATGCTGCTAGGAGCTATTTTAATAAAGATATTTCGCAAATTAATCTTAACGAAGCAGCAATTTTAGCGGCAATTTTAAAAGCGCCGTCAAAATTATCGCCAAAAATTAATCCAGACTTGGTTGAGGAAAGAGCTGATTTGGTGTTAAAAAATATGATCAAATATGATTACATCGATGAATCAAATATCACTGAATTGGATGAAGATTTAAGTTATAAAAGCGACTCTTTTCAAAGATTTTATGTTGCGGATTTGGTGAATAGAAATTTTGGCGAATTTTTGGCGCGAGATTTTAAATTAGAAAAGTCGATTTTTATTCGAACTACAATTGACGAAAGATTGCAAAACATCCTCGAAGAAGCTTTGCAGAATTTTTTGCAAAAAAATCACCAAAAAATGGCAAAATCTCAGCTGGCAGTGGTAATTATGTCTAAAGATGGCAAATTAAAAGCCTTGGCGGGTGGCAGAGATTATCAAGCTAGTCAATTTAATCGTGCCATTGATGCTAAAAGGCAGGCAGGATCTTTATTAAAAACTTTTGTTTATTTAACAGCTTTTGAGCAGGGATTTGTTTCGGATGATATTTTGGTTGATAGCCAAATGGAGTTTAGTGATTGGTTGCCGAGTAATTATAATGATAAATATTATGGGATTGTTGATTTGAAAACAGCTTTTGCTAAATCGCTAAATTCTATAGCTATTCAGTTGGCGCAAAAAACATCGCTCGATAATTTAATCAAAATGCTGGCTAAGTTTGGCCTAAAAGCTGACAAAAAAGATGGCTTGGCTGTTGCTTTGGGAGCTTCTTCGTATAGTTTGTATGATTTGGTATCGGCTTATGGTATAATTGCTAATAAGGGTCAAGCTTTTATGCCAAGCTATATTGAGCAAATAGTTGATAAATCGGGGGATGTTTTATATCAAAGATATGGTTCGGATTTGGGTGGGGTGATAAGTGAGCAATCTTGGTTGATGATTGATGATTTATTGCACGAGGTAGTGTTAAATGGTACAGCGCGTGGTTCGGTTAAAAATTCTAACGCCAGAGGAAAAACCGGCACAAGTCAAAAATATCGTGATGCTTGGTTTGTGGGTTATAGTGGTGATTATGTGCTAGGAGTTTGGATTGGTAATGATGACTATACGCCAACTAATAA